>JACCDU010370929.1_pt1 | contig 136134 bp, 201 predicted proteins | sample 7446081 | NCBI WGS metagenome assembly JACCDU01 (sample SAMN15323447, study PRJNA562643) | freshwater metagenome | isolation source: river surface water | place: USA:Blue River Watershed | collected 2017-08-17
AACTCGGCAAACCTTTCCATTTCCGGTGATACATGGTCTTCAATAGGGAGAGGGACATAACCGTATGCTCTAACAAATAGTTCTTGAATTCGTTTGTTCATTTTAGGCTCCAAAAGTAAAAACAAAAGGGATAACAATCAGTGCGATTAGGATCCCTGTCGCACACACAGCATTGACCACATCGTGAATGTCGTAATCGTAATATCCAAGCACTTCGAACTCCTGTTTTGTTACTATGACTATAGTATAGCACCAAAATGATTTATTGTCAACTGACAAAAAAGCCCAGGAAATCTGGGCTCAAATGTAATACTTTTGTATTATGGTCTTTGCGGTGTCCTACCCTTGCGTCCAGAACACTTTTCTCTTTGCTTCATACAGCAATAAACGCTATTGTACAGAGTACAATAACATAAATCAACCACATATAACTCCAAAACTGTTCTTGTTTAGGAGTTAAATCTTCTACTGTCCCTTCAAACTCTGTTTTTATTTCTGTCCATTTTTTAAATTCGTCTGGATTCAGTGTGCCTGGAAAGTGTATTCCCCTCCAGTAAAATTGTTCTTTATTCTCCATCTTCGTGTTTGTCATGCCAATCCATTAGCCACCAAATCGACCACGATACAACCAACCCTAATATTATCCACAGAAAATATTTCATAATGTATTTACTAAATATTAAAAAGGTTTATGAAAAATGTTATATTTGGATTTCGATTGGGATATTTATAAAGATAGGATTATTTTAGATAGCGAGTTTAACACAGACAAGCTAGGATGGAAGCACGGTGATATGTTTAAGTTTATTAATATAAACGGTAAACAACAGTTAGTCAAAATTGATCCGTTAGAACAGTTTTCAAGAGGATTTCCAGTTAATAAAAGTTAAGGAGCGAACGTGGGTGACTTTTTTAAACTTGTAGCAGACGTAGGATTCCCTATTGCGGCTGCATTAGCAGCAGGTTACTTTGTGTTTTTAACACTGAAATTTATTTTAGACGGTGTTACATCTAGTGTAAACGGCATGGCCGGCATTATTAAAGGCCTTGATGCTCGAGTTGATACTATGACCAACGACCTACAGCGTGTAGACGTTAAGATTAGTCACGCACTAGGTCTACAACCAGACTATTATCGAATTAGTCGTGCTGAACAAGCAGATCAACGGAGAGACTAATGGATAACATAGCAGACCTAATCAACAAATACGGCTTTCCCATTGTGTCCGCTGCTGGCATGGGTTACTTCATCTACTTTGTGTGGAAATGGGTAACCACTGTGATCAAACCTGTTATAGGACAAGCCAATGGAACTCTTATTGCTCTTATTGATCGTATTCGTATGCTTGACAATGATCTTATCAGGTTAAATCAAAAAGTAGAAACTGTGCTACAGCTACGTGGAAAAACCATTGATAAAGAACGTATCATAGCTGAACAAGAAATTAACATTGATCCGTTTAAGAAAAAGAGAGACGAAGAAGCTGCTAAGAAAGCTGTTGAACAACCTATTGGTCCTAAAGGACGTAAAGCTACATCACAGGAAATTAAGGACGCAGCTGGAGATGACTGATTGTTAGTCTTTCGGCTTCTGGAATCCTAGTTCTTGTATTTTTACTGCCTAATAATATTACTATTCGACGACCTATTTCAGTATCTAGCATCATAACTACGCATCCTCCGCTAGCCGTAATAAATCCAGTTTTACTAACAATAAAGTTATATTTGTCAACAATAGGATTTGTATTGTTGAATACAAACCAACTTTTCTTTTGTTTTATTTTTCCTTGTTTAGTTCTGCTGTCTTCAACAATCTCAGGGTATCTGCTAGATGCCTTAACAAGTTTAACAAGATCTTCTGCTGTACTGATATTCATAACACTTAAACCTGTTGGTTCTACAAATTTAGTACTGTGCATACCCAACTCTTGAGCTTTTTGATTCATAGCTTTAACACACTCTGAATGACCGCCTTTATAACGATTGCATAAAGTTTGAGCTGCGGCATTGTCTGACTTTATAATAGCAAGTTGTATTAGCTCTCTTCTTGTGTATGGTTTAATGTATTCTTCTAAGTCTTGTTGAGAATCTAAAACAACAATAGCAGTCATTAGTTTACTAATACTTGCGATTGATCTTAAATCCGTACTATTCTCGCTTTGAATAATATTGCCATCACCGTCTGCTATTATCCAACTTTTTGCCGTGAAATTTTGAGCATAAGATAAAGATGTTAGAGATAGAATAATAGAAAGCAAAAGGTTCTTCATTATAAGACTATAATAGATTTTCTTACATATAGCAAGTATTTTGATTACTTGCTTGTAGCTCTAAATACGCCGTCCCAGTCAGCTGGAAGATTGGCACCGCGCATTTCTTCAATGCGCTCAATCCATAGATCATAATACTGATCCATACCTCCTGCAAACTTTCCTTTTAAAGTTTCTATTAATGCAATGGCTTTATCCCACTGTTGTTTGCGATAGTATTCTAACATTAGATCGTGAACTTCTCTATTGTGTTTCCATTCTGCCATTTCCGAATCTGCAGGATTATAGAACACTGTGAAAATGTTGACTCCGTCCTTCTTGCCTTTAACAGCAATACAATCTAGCTCAAGAGTAAAATATTCATCACCTACACGTTCGGCAGTTACGGGACCAAGTACAATGAGGACGCCATAGTTTTTACTTTGTCCCTCAAGTCTGGATGCAAGATTGACAGAATCGCCAAGACAAGTATAGTCAAAACGCTGCTCGCTGCCCATATTACCAACAACGACAACCCCAGTGTTAATGCCAATGCCCATGCCAAAGGGTGGAACACCTTCTTCTTTAATACTGTCATTAAACGCATCTAAACTCCCTAACATTTCTAACGCGGCTTTTACAGCATCTTTACAGTGCTTGGTTTCATCTAAGGGTGCATTCCAGAAAGCCATCTGTGCGTCACCGATGTACTTATCTAGTGTACCACCTGTTTCAAGAATAGTACGTGTCATAGCAGTCATGTAGCGATTCATGATGCTGGTTAGTCCTTGTACATCACGTCCATAGTGTTCAGAGATTGAAGTAAATCCGCGAACGTCAGTAAACATAATACTCAGTTCTTTTTCTTCGCCGCCCAACTTTAATAGACTTGGATCTTTGATTAGTTTGGCAACGAGGTCTGGGCTGAGGTAACTTTGGAACTGTTTTCTGATTTGTTGTTTCTGTAAGAATTCTGAGACAAACTTGACCATGTAGGCGTGCAAAGCGACCAGTCCCACGCCAACTGCAAAGGCAGTTGAGTCATATAGTACCAAGAGGTTACTGTAAGCGTAAATGCTGCCAGCAATAACCCCGCCAATAACAATAACAGTTGCCGCAATGCCTGCATAAGTCCACCTCATTAAAAATATTAAAACAATACCAGCTAGAGCAATCGCTAGTATTTCATAGTCATCAGCATAAGCATGGCGACTGATTGTGCTACCATTAAGCATTGTTCCTAGCAAACTGGCCTGCATGTACTGCGGCCATACTTCGCCTTTAGCAGTAGCAACAGGTTGTACTAGTCCTGCGGCACTTAAACCAACAATAACTATTTCACCTTTAAAATCTTTTGGCAGATTTGCTAAACTATGTTCAGTTGGAGTTTGACTCCAATCAATCCAAACTCTGCTCAATGGGTCTACTGTAATCTTGCTTAACTTAGGAACCCTAAGTGCTTCAACACCCATGTCACCAATTTTAACCTGTATCTTTGTATCGCCTACAGCAACTCTCAGTGTCTCTAATGCAATAGCAGGATGTACGGTATCACCACTCATAACTAACAATGGCATACGACGAACAACACCGTCTATCTCTGGAAATGTGTTAGCTACACCTACTCCAGCAGCACGTTCTTCTAACATAGGTACGTTGGCAATAATACCAGGATACTCTACAAACGCACCTTCGGGATTTCGGCCTACAACTTGTACAGCACTGCCAAATGTTTTATTCTTGCCTTTAGCGCTGGCTATTTGGGGAAGTACAGCAGGATTTTGTTCAAGTATTTTAGCCAGTTGACCATCTCCGCCGAATCGGTCTTGCTCTGGCATAAGAACATTAAAAACAACAAGGCCAGCATTACGATCATAAAGATCTTTAATAATATTGGCATAGATGTTTCTTGGGAATGGAAATTGACCGTACTTGTCTAATGCTGCTTCGTCTATGTTTACTGTATGTACAGGAATAGCCTTAGCTGGTTCACTTACAATAAGTTGATCAAAATAGCGAAGTCTAACTGACTCTACAAAACTAGGGTCCCAAAATCTAACTAAAATAACTAGGACTAAAGTTATTAGGGCCGTCCAGGGGTTTAGTAATATTTTTTTCATCTAGTATTTATCAGGTTTTTGGGCCTGTAAATACTGTCTTACTTCCTTCTCCTACGCCTAGTATACAAGCAATATTTTCGTTAAACTGTAACATAGTCCATGTTCTAGTTTTTTCATTGACAAATAAAGCAAATCTGCTAGTGTTGTCATAACCTATCCATGTTGGCATTTCTTTGTACTGGCCAGTTTGCAGGCTTTCTATTACTTTTTCAGTTTTATCGCAGATTACAGGTTTTTCTACGGTTACAGGCTGTGCTTGAGCTAGAGCAGGTAAGAGTAGAACACCTAATAACACATTACGCATGGTGTTCTCCTTAAAATAGTATTTACACTTTCCATTTAGGAAGGAGTCTTGTTCGACTAATACGTTCTTGTAGCTTTTTAAGTTCTTCTTGTTTTTGTGTGTCTTCAGCTTTTCGACGCTCGTAGGCTCGACAGCGTTCTTCAATAGTCATAGGAGTTATACCAAACTCTTGCTGTAGTTTACGAGTTTGAGCCTGTACTTCTTCAAACTTCTTTTGAAGTTCTGGAGTTAAGGCCCAGTACCTTGAGTCACTGTTATCGCCGCACATGATGATTGAGCACAGCTATGTGTTATAGAATAGAACTGCTGTGTGCTTCCTTGTTGTGTAAGTGTCATGGCGGTTGCGCCGCCACTGAGTTCAATCTTGGCCATATGTCCACTGGTGCCGCTTTGTGTAAGATTTACAGTTTTGTTACCACCTGTAAGGTTAACTTCAGCATAGTGATTGCCAGTACCAGTTTGACTAACTGTTAGACTATTTGACTCATTGTTTACAGTGGCCATTATACCTTTATTACCAGCTGAGCCACTTTGTGTAAGATTAACTGTGTTACTGTTGCCTGTGATTAAAGCCTCAATGTAGTTTGAAGTTGAAACACCACTAGTAGTTTGATTTACAGTAGTAGAGTTATTAGAACCTGCTAAATCTATTTCAATATAATTTTTGTTACCGGACTGCGTAACTATAGCTGTGTTATAGTTACCTACTTGTTCTATGATAACTTTGTTGCCAGTTTGTTGGCTCCAAACTGTAGCTCTGTTAGCAAATCCAACATTAGCGTTGAATGCTGTACTAGAGCAAGTAGATCCGTTAGGGCAAGCAGGTGCCGGAGGAGGAGTCGAAGGAGCACTAGATCCTGCGTTAGGTTGAATAGGCCCGAATACTTGTCCGTTTAATGTAGTTGTTCCTTGTAGGTCATCAACAAACAAGATAGGACTTAGAGCAGTGTCACCTAAGTTGAAACTGGCAAAGCCTAGTTCATAATCTCCGCTGACAGGAACTGTGATAGTAGCCAGCTGCCAACCTGTTGATCCGTAGCTGTCTGTAGAATAGTTACCAGTGCCAGGGTTGGTAAAGCCTAGTAACGCATATCTTTGTGTTAGATTGTTCAGTGTAGGTATCTTAGTAGCATCAGTGATGTGGCGTAGAGTCATCATTGATCCGTCATTAAACGGTACATAGTCTGTGCTCATGTATTGCCAAGCAACGACATAAGTTTTACCTGCTTCTAAAAACACAGTTCTTCTAGCCCAGCTAGCGTTTGTAGGGGTAGAGTTACCTCCTAGTCCAGTTAAGTAGTTTTTAATAGCAGTGACTTCTGTAGCAGTTAATCCTAGTGCTGTCATAGACGCATCAAATGTAGGACTACCTCCGCCTGCTTGTATAGCCATCATATATTGACCGTAAGGAGTAACAGTCCAAGTCTTGCTGCCCCCGTTGACATAGTTGTTCATTCCTTTACTAGTGTTAACACCGTCACCGTTGTCACTCCAACTTGTGGTCTTTTCTGCGCCAGTGCCGTTACTGATAGTCCAGTTTTGTGTAGTGCCGCTTTCAAATCCTAGGTTAGCATTGTCTGCGTTTGGAGAACAAGGATTACAAGTTGAAGGTTGCCAGAATGTAGACGCTGTAGCAAGTTTAGTAGTAGGTACGGCAGTATATGTACCATTTACCAGTTCCATGAATCTTAATCTAGCACCACCGCCATTTTCATAATACCAAATAGTAATAGGAACGATTTCTCCTGCGGCTAAGTTAATAGTTCCTTCTCTCCTTGTTCCAGGTTGATCTGCCCACCAACTGATAACAGTCTGCCCTTTCATTATCAATTCAATGCCGTCGTCACCTTCTATGGCAAAAGAATACGTGCCAGCAGTACCTGCTTGATAAAAACCAGTAAACTTAACAACAACTCCGCTGTTACGTCCGCTGTCTAAAACATAATCCCAATCAACATATAAGTTAGAAATAGTTCCAGATGTTAAAGGAGTTAGTGTGTTTCTATCTGGACTAACCCAACCCCCGTCAACAGGTCTGTAAGTAATATAGTTAAGACCGTTAGTTGCTTGTGCATAAGTTGCTTTGCTAACTAAAAGCATAAAGAGGGCAACAATGAGCCATGCCCAGTACTTTAATCTTGCGCCTTTGTATGTTATCGGTTCCATTGTCTCACCGTTACTACGTTGCCATTGGCACCACTGCCTACTTGACGTTGACTTACATCAACATTGTTTACTGAAATGTTGTATTGTGTATTGTCAGTGGTTTCTAATGTTCTTATGTGTATGACATTACCTCTATTTGGATCGTCGTGTTGATACCAGTTGTAACCTTTTTCATTGCCGCAGCTGGTAAACGGCCAGCAAGGATTTGAAGCTGTCTGTGCTGCTGTAGCAATTTTAGTTTCTCCTATTTCGCTAGCTAGGGCTTTACGTATAGTCTCGTCGTCATTTGCTGCTCGTTTGCGATCATCTTCTCGTCCGCTGTCTTTGGCAGCACGCTGTTCATCACTGCTGGCACGACTTTTATCTTTTTGTTCTTCTTTACGTTGTTCTTTATCTGCGATTGCTACCATCACAGGTCGAGGCTTGTTTAAACTACCTTCTCCCTGAGCATTTATAATCTGTGGATCTACACGCACTGGTGTGATAGGCACTTCTTGTGCTGATGCTACGTGTGTGGCATAGAACGGACTTTCCATGCTGACTTTACCAGCAGATGTAGCAACATCAATAGCACCGCACGTACAATTCTGAGGCAACTCTACACGCTGTAGCATACGATCATCTGGACAAGTAGGTAATAGAACCACTGTGCTTTCGCCTAGCTCACTTACAGTCATGGCAAAGTCTGTGCCACGTACAGCAATGGCCGCAGTGGGTGTGGATATGTTTACACGCTTTGAATCTTGTTTGGCAATGGCACCAGAAGCCATTCTAACAGTGCCCAACGCTACACGCATACCGGCCTTGCTATTTCCCTTAGGATCATAGACAAAATCATCTATGATGAGTTTGCTGTTCTGTGTTATCTTAGCTGTACTACCATCAGCAAATGTGATAGTAATGTTTGTGTTAGAACCAACACTGACCATGTCGTTGGATTCTATCTTTGTGTCTTTGGTAGCTTTGAGAGTACTACCGCCTCTTTTTATTTCAATGGCTGTGCCCTGGAGCTCAGTAATACTACCAATATTAGCGTAAGCTCCAGGGGCAAATAGCAAAGCAATCAGCCATAAGTGTTTCATCAGTTACCTGTAGTTACTGTTACTGAGTTACTGTTTCCAGTAGTTGTAATAGCCACTGTGGTGTTTACTGTGCCACTTTGTGTTACTGAGTGAGTATTGCTTGTACCTGTAACAGCAGCTAGTAAACTATGTCCTAGGCCAGCACTAGCACCAGTCATAGAACTAGTGAATGTGTTGCTGTCTCCAAGGATAGTGATACTACTTGTGCTGTTATTAGTTAGAATACTTTGTGTAACTGTATTGCTATCACCAGTGATACTTAAAGTATTGGTGATACTGCTACCTTTGATTGTGCTAGTTACTGTATTCATGTCACCTACAATGGTCATTGTGCTAGTAACATTGGTACAGGCTGTTGTGCCGTCACCGCAGGTAAATGTAATCTGGTTAGTGTCGCCAGTTATAGTTTTTGTAACGGTATTGCCACTACCAGTCACGGTGTAGTCTAGAATGTTGCCCGCGCCGGTTTGGCTGGCAGTTAAGGTATTTGTGCTACCTGTAATTTTGCTTTGGTTGTTTAGGCCACTGTTACCTACTCTGTTTGTACTACCAACTTGTGTAATAGTAACTGTGTTACTGTTACCTGCTTGCTCGATATACACTTTGTTATCGGCATAAGCTGTGGCAGCAAACAAAGAGGCTACGATCATTGCTACTGCTGTTTTTATTGTTCTCATTATAATCGCTCCTGAGTGTTATTACTCTTTAAATTTCCAATGCCCTTTGGCTGCACCTTGATTAATAAGTTCAACTACGCCGGCATGGATAGCCAGTTGAACTGCCTTATTCATTGATTCGTTAGTTGCCGACCCAGTTTCAAGCTCTACGCTCTTTGTTCCAAGTTCATAAAATCTTAGAACTCCTGCTTTGTCTTGGAAACTGTACACAGTTTTAGAAACATTTACAGCTACTAATACTTCGCCGGTTGCTACGCTAACGGCTCTTAAACTAATAGTAACTTCATCTTGTCGGTATTCGGTTGAAGCTCCGATACCCAAGAGTCGAGCACCACTACCGCCACTCATAGTGTTGCTGTCGTAACCAATGATGCCGCCTTCAAGAATCATTCCAGCAAACAACATTGGAGGTAAAGGCTGTGCGTCTTTACCCTGATATAGTTCGCGCATTTGACGGATTAGTTGTCGCTCCTTAATAAGGTTATCTAATCCGCCTCTTTCGAGAACTTTAAACCATTTTCCACCTCCAACTTCTTGTAGACTCTTTACAAGGTAAGCATCAGCACCTTGTGTCACTGCCGAGCTCAAGCTGGCAATCATTTGACTGGCTTTACGTTGTCCAGTCATGTCTCTAAAGTTGTAGACAGCTACAGCAATCTGTCCATCTGCTGGAGATTTTAATTTTACCTCGTCCTTTAATGAAGGTGATGTTATCACAGGATCATCAAAGTCTCGTACGGCATTGCCAAGAGTTCCACAGCCGGCTAAGAATAATGCCGCTGATATCGCTGTTAGAGTTTTTAAGGTGCTAGCCATCCGAAGTCTCCTATTGGTACAGTCATTGTTGTTACGTTACCATTTTCATCGGTGATTGTTATTTCTAACAAACTACCTGTCTTGGTATACCTGATTGTTCCGCCGTTGAAAGCAAATGTTCCGGATGCCTGTGTTCCAGTTCCTTCAAACAACTTTTCAGTGATTTGTCTTGCTAGTTCATTGTACACACGACTTTCTAAGTTTGCAATAAACTTAGCCATAGTGGTATTCTTAGCATCTTGCTCTGCTTTGAGTGCATCTGCTTTCTTTTCAGCAGCAATGGCTAACTTACGACTTAGTTCTTGATTATAGATAGTCAACGCATGACTACTAAAGCCAATACCTGAAAAGGAAGGGCTGTTAAACTGATGTACTATCTCAGCAGCATAAGTCGCTCCGGCTACTGAGAAGGCTAGTATTGCAATGACATGTTTCATCGATTCGCTCCCGACAGTCTGTCATTATTATTTAATGGGAACGATCTAAAGATAATCTGATAGTTTTATTATATTAACAAAACAAATACCATTAGCAAATAGCAAAGTTGATGAGAAAGTTGATCTAGACCAAACTGATTCCAAAACAGTGGTTTAGTGTTGTCTTTACAGCCATATTTGACTTTAACAAAATCTATAATATAGTGTACAACACCTTCTATTAGAGATACGATTAGTATTGAAAATATACCCAATGGATGAATAAAAATATCAAATACTAATAAAGCAACCAGTGTACCCCAAACGTGATCCATAGAATGGCTTATCCCAACGGGATCAAGCCAAACACCTTTTTTGACGGTTTGCATGTACGTCTGAATTTTAAAATCAGCGTACCAGTGCTTGATTTGCAATAGAAGTAAAAGTGCTAGTATTTCCATGTGTTTTATTTAGTATAAAACACACAGAGAAAAAATTAAGCTATGCCAATCTGAGGGCCCGCTTTTCCTTGGCTATCGTTAAAATCAATGCCTCCGGTAATAACTACTGCACTTTCGCCCGATACAATCATATCAGCAGAATCCAGCACTGTAAAGTTACCGTTTGTTGGATTTATTACTAGAATAAGACCTACATTATCGGTCTGACTGTAAATTTGATACCATTGACTTGTTAGTACCTTTAAAAAGGTTTCGTAGTCAATAGACCCGTCTTCATTTGGAATACTTGCTATTAGTTCTTCGTCAAAGAACGGACGTCCTTTTTCAGATACAACAGCTCCGATGGCTTGAATAAGAAACTCTGCCACTGCTCCCTGTGCATTTACGCCTCGTTTTTTCTGTAGTGCTGGAGGTATTTGGGCGTTAAAACTATCAAACCACTTAGGACTAGTCATATTAGTATATTGAACAGATCCAGATTCTTTCATGTTACCTGTTCCAACTTTAGTTCTTACGCCTTTGACAGTTTTATACTTTGTTTCTTCAGTATAATTCTTACCAATTTTTGTTACATCTACGCCAGCTGTTTTGCATAGGTCTTTAAGAGCAACAGTGAAATTTCGTTTACCGGCAGATCCAGCAAGAACACCACTACCGCCAAGTCGGCCTCCACTTTGTGCGTTTCTACTGGCTTTAACTTCTACATCTACAGGATTACCTTCAGCATCTTGACTGCTTAGGTCTCCTTTGCCTTTAGATTTAGAAACTGGTTTGCATAGTAATGAAAGTCCTAGTTCGCCTGGGCCCCATGCTCCGCCGCCTTGACCCGCATCTAATGCTAGAAGCTTGTCAAAAATCTTTTCATAGATTGCCTTTAAATCAGGATCTGTTATCAAGTCACCGACATTGCCTTCTCCGTTTCTTAAAAGATCTTGAAACTCAATGATTCCTACTTCGCAGGCCTTCATAAAGTTTAGAATACGTGGGCTTTCTTTTTTAAAGTTTCTCAGATTTGGCGGTTGATCTCTAAATCCTAAGTCTTGGAAAATATTTTCCAAAGGATAAAGTAGTTTTTGATACAATGCAGTTTGAGTAGGTTTTGGACGAGTATTGTTTTCGTCTCGTTCTCCTGCTCGTTTAGCCTGATTAGCATACCATTGTTTTAGTGCATCTAATACACCAACTGCTTTACCAGCAAGCAAGTCTGCAGATGTTTTTACATCTTTAAAGAACTGATCGACTGTGACCAAAGCTTCAGTTCCGCCTTTTGTAAATGCAGCTTTGATTTTCTTTTCGCTATTTTTATGGATGTAGCTCATCTCTTCGCGATATTCTTTATCTGTACGTAACTTATTAAGCATACGTGCAGCAATCTTAGGATCCTGTATACTTTCTAAAAACTTAGCATACCAAGATTCGTCTTCTCGAGCTACAGCTTCTTTTACTGGAGGTTGAGCGTCAACTGGTTGTTCGATTGGTTCAGCTGCTGGTTCAGCAGGTTGTTCGACAGGTTGTTGTGCAGCTTGAACACTTGGTTCAACAGGAACAGCAGCTGGCTCAGTTGGTTCTGGTTCAGGAACTACATCTTGTACGATGTTTTTGATTAGTCCCATTGCTACATGATACAATGGATCTTCAGGACTTACAATTTCAATAATATTACTTAAAAGTTGTAGATCGTTTGTACCTTTACCAGTTGGTGGAGCAAACTCCAATAAAACAGATTTAAATTCGCGATATCTCATAGTAGAGTATTTATCTTAGCTCTGGGAACAAACAATCTTGAATGAAGATCTTTACATCTTCTTCGTCTAACCCTAAGCTAGTCATTACTCTAGGAGTATGAGGGTTTTGTTTTTGATTTTGTGCGTAAAAATTTTGTGCAGATTTAGTGACCTCAGGATCGGCAGTTCCTTTAGTTTCGCCTACTGTTTCTACATAGTGATTAACTAGTATATTAGCTAGACTAGAGATTTGCTTTAGCTCTTCTTCGTTTTGCACATTTCCAGCAGCAACCATATGAGGACTAAAAATGCGCTGCGCCCATTCTGGGAGTTCTCTTTTACGAATCCAATCGTATCTACTTACTTCTTCAGCAAAGTATTTGATCATAGGATGATCTGGATTCCCTGCGGGGCTGTAGTCAATAAAGCACCCTGTGATTTTGTTTTTACCGGCAATAACATCGAATCCAAAGATAGGAGCAGGATTATTTAAGTGTGGAAAAACACAGCAATGCATCATCCACAGACCTCTAGTTTCTCTAGCATCAACTACGTCAATATGAGCTCTTCGATATTGACTGCTAGCCCAAACTTTATTAACCCAGCCAGGTTGATTAAATCTATCCATTCCAGGTTCAAATACTATACTTCCTGTAGCGTAAAACGCCGCTTCTAATCTTTTTTCAACATTGATTAGTGTATTCCAAACATTACTCTCCATTGTACAAGTCCCTCATCATCGATATAGCGTATTCAAAGGCCATTCGAGCTTCTTCACCTAGATCATCTGTTAGTTCTGCTCTAATAGCCATTTTCATAGCGTCAGCATTTTCAAACTCGTAGAACTTGCCGCTTGAAATGTGTGCAACTTGTTTTTTAATGATTTGTCCGCCAAATAAATCCCCCATATGGCGACAGTATAGGTGTGCTTTGATTAAGTGTCTGTTGTCTGGATCGTTCCCTAAAGCATGTAGGTATGCTTGATATTCTAATGTTGCGGGAGTTAGATAACAATAGGTGCCGTCGTCAAGTTCTTGAAAATCGGCATAGATAGCTCGCAATCGAGGAAGGTCGGGCATCTTATCAAAGAAGCCCTGCCTTTTTCCATACCATTCGATTGGATCGTAGATTGCAAGTAAGTTATAAAGATAGTTTTTATAATCTTGCTTTTCGATTTTTCCGCTTAATAAAAGTTTAGCGAATTTTGTTGTTTCTGCTTCGTGGTGTAGGTCTTTTGTGATTTCTTTTAAGCTCATTCTTCTTCCATTTTGATCTGCAATGGAAAGCCGTTACCTCTAGCAAGTTGGGTAGCTTCTACAGCCTTTACTTCTGCAATCTCAAAGCTATAAACACCAGCAATGCCACTGCCTTGTGTATGTATCTCTAAAGTGATTGCTTTAGCTGTTTCTTGGCTGTGCTTAAAGATTTCAGTTAGTATTCCTACTACGAAATCCATTGGAGTAGAATCATCATTTAGTAAGACAACCTTCCAACGTTTTGGTTCTTCTAGTTTTTGTTTAATCTTTTCATCGATTTGAACATCTGTAGCTGCCATTTTGTAACTCCAAAAAGGGGGAGTTTCCTCCCCCGTAATAATATTTACTTGATTGCGATCAAACGAGGCTTAAGAGCTTCTGGAATCTCACGTGTTAGTTTAACACGAAGAATACCGTTTGTCAACTCTGCATCCCCCACAATGATGTGGTCAGCAAGAGTAAAGCTACGCTCAAAGTCTCGAGCAGCTAGACCGCGATGCACATATTTACTGGCATCGTCTTCTTTTTGACGCTTACCTCTAATATTGAGCTGGTTTTGATCAACTTCGATAGTAATATCCTCGCGATCAAACCCTGCTACAGCAACTTCGATCTCAAAGTTATCGTCGTCGTGTTTTAGGATGTTGTAGGGAGGATAGTTATTTTGAACGGAGTTTGCAAAGCGTCTTTCAACATCGTTGAATAAGCTGTCAAATCCAATAAGTGCTCTGTTTAGAGCTTGAGTGTCAAAGCGAGTTAATGCGTTCATAGTTTTCTCCTTAAAATAAGCAAGAACGATTGTGGGCACCATGCCCTATTTGTAAAACCCATATGGCGTTTTACAAATTTATTTATCTCAGATTTTATCGAGATTTTGAATACTGGACCACTTTTTTAACTTTTCGATTTTAGCACGTTTAGCTTTGTGTAAGTTTCCCCAGCTGACAATGTTGTTAGCCATAAGTATGTCAATCATAGCCAGCATGTCGCCTAGCTCTTCTTCTAAGTGTTCACGATTATTGTATTCTGTTCCGGGCTTGGCATTATCGATGCCAAAACGCCTAACTTTGCTAACAGCTTGAATAACTTCGGCACATTCTTCCTGTAGAATGTCCATTACTTCATTGTTTTCAGGATTCATTTTCTTCCTCTACTGTAGGTACTAGCACCCACTTAGTCCATTCGCCATCTACCAGCTGCCTATATTCTAAAACAGTTTTCAGCAATGTCTTTTTACCTTGAAACACTACTTTGGAATAGATATTACGCCAACGTAGTTCAACCATTACGCATATCCTTTAGTGCTTCTACTCCTCGATTGCGTAGTTCACGTAGCACGTTCTGCACACCGACAGCTTGATTCCAGGCATCTTCTAGAGCGTGGTGTTTGAGTACAGGAGGACGTTTAGCATCAATGCCCAAGTCGTAGATGGTGCGGCAATCACGTACTGCCCAATAGGGCCACGGATAAGCCTTTTCTATTTTACGAAAAATGGTTTCTAAGATTACAATGTCAAAACCTGCGCCGTTTGACCATACTCTCTTAGATCCCCAGCAGAACTTATAGAGCTGATTCATTGCTTCTTTGATTTCAACTCTACCGTCTGGGTTAAACGCTTCGTCTTGTGCTTCCTGGCTTTGTTTGCTCCACCATTCTAGTGTAGACTCGCTTACAGTTAGACCTAGCTTGTCACAACTGTCAACATCTACTCGAACGTAGAAGCTCTCCATTTTGCCGTCGTTAAGCTCATCTCCAAACGGATCAAACTTAACTGCACCGATTGATAAAACAGTAGCATCTGGAGTGGTTGCTAGTGTTTCAAGGTCGATCATGATATCTGTATTCATACACACATTATAGCATATATGTTATTAGGAAGTCAATACTCGATAAATATTTTTATGTCAAAATATCTAAGATTTTTTAATGCTGTTCTTGCTAGGGGTGTAGAAGAGCCAAATTCACTTCGAGGATCAAAATGGATAATTTCTCCAGAAGTTCCTGCTGTAGAAGACGATCCGGAAACTATTGAGGATGAATCCGCAGATAGTATTCCGGAAGTTAGAAAATTTTTTAAGCCCATCGAAAGACGAGCTTTGTCGTTAGTTGCCTCTAGGGCAGGTGTAATCGAGTATTAATACATCTTTTTTGGCAGTTGTTGCTCGCGTAACTTTTTCTGCCAACGTGCTTTGGCCGCACTGGCTTTTCTTTTACGCTCAGTAGTTGGCTTTTCGTAAAACTCTTTCTTTTGCAGATCTTTGAGTTTTCCGCCGTCTTCAATTTTGTTCTTGAATTTACGTAAGGCACGATTAATATCTTCGCCCTCTCTTAAGAACACAGTGCTACCATACAGTCTTGTTTTGTTTTGTTGTGGGTTATCTCTCATCTGATTCCTCATCGTCGTTTTCTTCATCATCGTCTTCGATGTCTTGTTTGGCTTGTTTGATTTGTTCTACAAGCCAGTCTAAGTTATATATCCTATTGCGACTTAGTAGTCCCCAAGGAGTGATTTCGTCGTTGGTAATATAATGGGCGTTGGCATTTGCTAACAATACACTAATAAAATTTTTGGTGATTGGGTCGCAGTTGTCAATGTCGATGATGATGATATCAGTGTTATTGGCAGCGTTAAGTAACCATGCTACATCTACATCTTCTCCCTCGTAAATGTAAACATTAATTTCTTCGTCTATAACACTTAAAATTGTTTGAAACTGTAGTTTGAGCCTTGTACTCGGTTTAACTAACAGATATCCAATATTGCTATTGAATAAGGTATCGGGCGGAGTGATTAGGTTAATTTTTCCTAAGTTCATAAATCCTACTTGCAAAATAATCTATCTGTTCTTCAGGATAGTCACCATATTTATGAGTACCTGTTTTTATATCTTCTAAAAACTGATACAGCTCAGGTTCTTCTTTTGGATCTACTATTATACCTTCGAATCCGTCTTTGTCAAACTCAATATGAAGTCTATCTAAAGATTTAAAGGGATCGTCTTTTTTAGTTCTTATTTTAAACCAAAGAGAGCTTCTAGTTTGCTCTTGATTTTGAACATATACTACTTCTTGATTTTGACTATCTGCTGACCCTTCTCTTTGATCATGAATCTTTTTTTTTGATTCTTCTTCTAGCTCAGGGAGTATTTGATATTGATTCTCGTCAACTTTAACTTCTGTACTGTCAGCTGTAGGTGCAGGAACATATTCAACTACTGCTTCTACCTTGATATCTGATTTTTTCTCTTCTGGTTTAGCTACCACCGGAGGTTCATGTACCCACCCTTCGGGATATTTAAATCCTTGTCTTAGATAGGGATGTGTATCAGGATGGTGTGGTGCTGGTTCTTTTGATGCAGGAGTTATCTCTTCGTAAGTAGGAAAAACATCGTCTTTTATCTCCGTTAAAGGCTCAAGTTCTTCCTTGGTAGGTTTTTCACCTACATCTGCTATGTAAGGATCTGGAGTAAACTCATTTTCTTTCTTTTGTTCTCTGTACCAACCAAATGTCATTTGTGCTGCCAACAACATAATAACAGCCAATGGATCAAATACAGCTACGATTAGAATAATGACCCAGGTTACTGCCTTTTCAAGAAGGTTAGTATCCGGATCATCGCCGTAGATCAGTTTGGCAATGTATTTTATTGGTCCGACTTCTGCTTCAACTTTACGGACTTCTGCGGCAATGGGAGCTCGTTCGGATTGTAGTTTAGCAATATTACTCTGTGCGTTGTTAATATCACGTTGGAGTTGAGTTCTTTCTCGTTGTTGGGCCCTACGGATTTGGGAGGCTTTGTCTGCGCCTCGTTCATCGGAAGAACGTGCCATGACTTGATCGACAGCTTCATCAAGCTGTTTAAGAGCTTTTCTAGCAACATCGATGTTCTCCTTCTCCGTTTTGATCTTTTCATCATAGATAGAAATCTTTGATAAGACATCCCCACTAACTAAACTTTGATCAGTATGGGCCTTTGAAAGAAAACCAAAAATGCCCATACTAGTTATAAACATTAATACGATTACCGAAGCAACCATATAAGTCTTCATCAACCCTGGGCACCTATCCCAGTTTGCCTTGAGCCAACTTGCACAAACTAACTTGGCTACTTCTAAGCTTCCGCCCATAATGTAGATAGGAATAGTAGCCGCGGCAAAGATAGCGGCTAGACCTATAACACTATAATAGATTGCAACCGCAGAGATGGTGAGGCCAGTAAGCAGTAATAACCAAGCAAGTATCATTGATTAAGCGTTGACTAAGGTTGTTTCAGTATTTAGGGTTACAGTTACATCTGTAAGAGCAGCCGCTAAGTCTGCAACAGGTTTAGTAATGCTTAGATACATTTGCCCTTCTGTATCGTCTGTCGGATCAAATACTCTTACGTTAGCAGTTCTTTCATCGATAATGCCTTGTGCAACAGCATCTTTAATAGTATCAGCTTTTGTTCCAGAAATAAAAGTATCTCTATCAAATTTTACTGTGAACGCTAGGGCAGTCGCCTGGGCATCAGCGTTGGCTTCTGTGATAGTGATATCAAGAATTTGGCAGTCAGCTAGGCTAGTTAGTCTTCTAACAATATTTTCAAAACGCATAACTCCGCGAGCTCTTGCTTTTCCTTTTACAAGAGTTGTTGGAAGATTGGCGGTAGAAAAACTGTCAGATCCGTTAGGTGTAATGCCCCCGTTGTTGTTTCCGTCGGCAGTTGGATAACCACTTGTATCGATAGCTACACGATAAAAGTTAGGCTGTAGTTGGTTTGTATCTTGTTGAAATCCTGATGGCATAATCCATTCCTTATATTATTCTTGTATTTATTCACTTAAAGAGGATAAGCGCCATTAACGCAGCCTGCACAAAGAAGCCAAAACCAATAGTAATGATATTAAGCAGATCTTTGCTGATTACAGAACGCACAAAAAACATAAACAAGCCCAACCAAGTTAAGATAACAATGTCAACTGGGGGTAGTTTCTCTGTAAGTCCGGTTAAGATTGCAATAAGTGTAGGGATAGTAGCCATATGGACTAGAATAACAGCTAGCCAGCCCAGTGTTTCTGCTGAAAGATGGCCGATGTTTTCTCTAATATTGTCCATCATTCGACGAACGTTAACTAAGTTTCGAAGTGTACTAATATTCATATTTTCCTCTTATTTGTAAAAGATGTGTCCACCAATAACTGCTACTTTTTCTCGATTCCACTTTGGATTAATATGCTTTGCATGAAAATACAAGGCACTAGTTAGGCTAGGAAGTCTAAATCCTTCTAGAAGAACTTGGCGTGCAACTATTTCAGATTCTTTATAGGCTGCGGTATGTTTAGGAGGGATCTTTGCAGGTCCTTCGCAGTACCAACTGAACTGACACAGTACCTTATCGTAGACAACGTTCTTTTGATAGACTACACGACAAATGTCGTCTGGAAACTGCCCACTTTCTGCACGATTAATGGTAACCTGTGCTACAGCAACCTTGCCTTCAAACGGCTCGCCTTTTGCTTCGTAGTAAATATTACGAGCTAGGCAATCGAGTTGCTTATTACGAACTTCGGCTGTAATAGCACTCATTTTAATCGTAAGATCCTTGTTTGGACCTAACTTATACATCACTGCCTTGTAACCAATGAAACCAACTAACGCTAGTCCAATGATTACAAGAATAACTTTAATAAAGCGTATCATTTTTTTCTCCTTTACGCGGGATACCTAGTTTTTTAGACTAGTAACTTAGTTATTCAAAAAAGTCACTCCATTATCTACGCATTTTAGCTATATCTCGTGCTTCTTCGTCACTAAAAATCGGAACGGCATTACTCTTGTGCATAGTGCCGATCCCCTTAATTTTTGTACCGGTATAGACTTTGGGCTCTGCCTTAACAGCAGGGCTCATGTCACGTCCTCCATTGAGGCTAGGGATCTTTGGAGTTTCTCTCCTATACACCGTAGGTGTAGGAACCCATGCTTCAGAAGTCAATGCTCGTTTACGTTTGCGCTCTTCGGCTTCAACACCCCACTTTTTTTGGAGTTCTTTCCAACTAGCGTCCAGATCACGAGCCTTTTGAGCTTCTTCAGAATTTCTAAACTTTTTCTTACCCTTCTTCTTGCCATTAAGGCTCAAACTAGGGTGATGTAAATGCATACTCATATGTTTTATCGAAAATAAACACACACAAGTACATATTATATAGCATATTTGAATACTTGTCAACTAAAATGAGTCCACAATCATTTGGAGCAACTCATCGTGTTCCAAATGATCATAATCTCCGTTAAACTCAAAAATAGCATCTTCAATACTTTCCCATCCATCTACACCTAAAATTTCAAATATTTCTTGTTTACTTAGTGGTTCCTGTCTCATATAGCTTACCCAAGATGCAGTCATTACTAAACAAGCAAAAATTAATCGATCGTCGTAGACTTCGTTTTCTTCGCACCATCTCAGTGCTTTCTTGAGATAGTACTCTATGTCTTCTATTCGGTGTTCTAGTTGTTCTATCCACCGTTTGGTATCATTTCTAGACCAATAGCTCATTTCATTATTCAAAATATTCTTGTATTTCTGAAAATACTTTTCTAAAGTCTACACCCCTTTTTGCATCTTGATCTTTTATGTAAGACATAAACGCATTGTACTTATCACGTTCAAACGGCATAGTCAACTTTGATATATTGTGTAATGGTCCGTATTTTTTAAGAACTAGAAATCTCAGCTTAGAAGGCATTGCTGACATATTAATAGGACCTATGGTACTAAAAGGATGCGAGAAAAATTCTATTATTCGCATCTTTTTAGGATTATTTCTATAATACTGAAAAAAACTTTTACTCCATGCTTCATAGGTATCATGATAAAAAGCACTAAATGGAGTTACAGCATAGCTGGTTGTTATTGATCCGGGTATATCTAAATCTAGTATGAACTTTAAGTTATCTTCTACTTGCGAAAATACCAAAGGCCATCTTAGATAGTTAAAGTGATCTTGTATTCCGTCTATGCTAACAGATATATCAACTGATCGAGATTTACGCCATAACTTTATAGTTTCATCGCAGGGTTTTATACTTCCGTTTATAACATAGCTAAGTTCTGTGTTTTCTAAGTTTCCTATACGATCTAGTTCTCTTAGAAACAGTAAATGTGTTTCAGTTTTTAATGGCTCGCCACCGTTTGAAAATCCTAGTCTTTTTAACTTGGAAAAATCTACAACTTGTTTAATAAAATCTAAGCGATCTTGAGATGTATCCCTAGCTGTTTCTATTCTTATAGTTTTGTTAAACTTATGTTCTAACTTTTGCCATGTTGTACTAGAATGAGGACCGCAAATAAGACAAGCACTATTACAATCTGAATCAGTTTGTATTTCTATTGATGTTATTTCGTTAGGTTCATCTCGGGCATTGAGACCTTTTCTTTTGTAGAATTTTAAAGTATCTAATCTAGGAGAGTTAGCTCCCTTTTTTTCTTTATGATAACAAAATCCACAACCATCAGTCCAATCATCTATAGCAGTTAACTCGTCTTTAAACTTATTAAACTCTTCTACTGTCTTTATGTTAAGTCTTGGATGATACCAACAGCAAGGAGAAATGCCTCCTAGATCAAATCTAAACTGATTACCGAGATACCTACAAAAGTTATTTGACATGATTCTTTATTTTTTCTTTTATAATTTCAACAGTCTTCATGCTAATAACAACTTCATAGTGATTTAAAGAAAGTTCAACGAACTCCATATCTTTTCGATATTTCATACTGTCGATAGTGACTACGCCGTCGTTAGGTTCAACCATCCAAGGACTATCTCCTCTGGTGGTAATGATGTTTGTCCAAGGGTGCATAACTTCAAGTTTGTTGGTTAGTTTCATAGGACGACTGTTTGGTCCTATATCTCTTAGAAGTCTGCTAAAAGGTAAAAAATATTTTGCGTAGTCTGCTGCCGAACTTCCGCCGTATGGTGTGCTTATGGTAACAGCACCTAATACTTGATCTTTAAAATGATTAGCTAAGTGTAATGCGTATATTCCACCTAAGCTATGACAGATGAAAAACATGTTGTCGAAATCGACAAGTATCTTTTTCATCTGTTCTAGATTTTCATCAAAACCGTTCTTACTAGTGTATTCAAGAACTAGATCATCGTTGTGATTTAGATGTTCTCGAATATAGTTAAAACTTTCTCCGGTAGCACTTGCACCGTGTATATAAATCAGTTTCATGCAAATATTTAGTTTGCATGGGTTGCTGTTTTATTCTTTTGATTCTTTACGAGCGTTCTTAACTGCGGTTACATCGTTGCGAACTTCTTTGCAAAGTTTAGCAAGTTCTTGAAGATGTTTACGAACACGAGTGCCGGCCGCGCCAACTTCTTTATCGTAAAACTTTTCGAAATCACCTTCCATTGCTTCTACAATAGAAGTAAACTCTGAATATCTATTTTGCGCCATAATATGGTCTCCTTTGTATTATATATCAGCATCTGTAATGATGCTATAAATTTGCTTCCAATTTTTAGCCAAATCATAGTTACACCTATGATGCATATTATGGCCGTGTTCTACTAAAATGGATTTTAGTCCTAGAGCATGACCAACATCGGCATTTTCTGGTTTGTCTTCAATCCACCACATGTTACTGCCTTCATAAGGGGCAAGTGCTTCGTCTTTGTCGGCACCGGTATCTAGGCAAATAACACTTTCAATAGCATTGCCAAATAGTTTACGCAAGTTCATTTCACGTAACTTAGCAGCATTTTTATCAAGGCTTAGACTTGTGATTACACGAAATTGAAATCCGTGCTCTTCGTGTAGTCTTTTTACATAAAAGACACTGTCTCGAAGTGCTGGTAAAAACCCAATAGCAGCAGATTCGTTAAAAGTCTTTACCAACTTCTTAACTTCTGCTTTGGTCATGTCTTTATAATGATGATGTAGGCTGTATTCGAGTTTCCCTGATTCTTCAAACTCGTAGCCTCTTTCTGTCATCCAAACTCGAAAGGCCCATTCCCAATCAAGTAGTACACCGTCTGCGTCTGTGAGTATAAGTTTTTCTTTCATACTCACATATTACAATATTTTTAGGGGATTGTCAACCGTTAGCGAACACGTTTGATGAACCTGTACTTGGGTGGCCGCAGGTTGCAATGTCACCTTCCCTGCATACAGGTATATCATTGGCAAAAACATTGGGGCTACCGGTTGCCATTAATGGTGCAGAATGGGGTGCCTTTCCATGGCCTGTTACAGGATCTCCTACTCTTGCAGTTTCTGCGTTATTGGTAAAGACATTGTTAGATCCTTTTGCAATAGTGGAACCTGCAACGTCAATACCTGCTCTTGCTACTCCCGGCATATTAATTTGGTCCCGGAACGAAAGGATTATCTGTTGGAGGGTCGTCAAAAGCTGCAAGAGTTTTAACAGCATTAAACAGAGAAATATATTCAGCCCATGCACGTTGTTGATCTACTTCAGATACTTCTCTACTTGTATCTAAAATCTCTCCGTTTTTAACATATTGTCTGTAGATAGCAGCAAATCCAGCCCAATCGTATGGGCCTCTATTTCTAATACCAGGACCACATGCTAGCATTCTGATTACAAGTTGACTTTGTCGAATACTTGCTACGTTTTGTGCTATAAACTTTTGAGTTTCAGCCATAGTTTCTAAGGCAGTAACAGCTCGACCTAGTATTTCACTATAGTTAAATGCTACACCTTCTAGTTCTTTAGTAACCATAGGTGCGCCACCAGGTGCTCCTGGAATATTTAAATCTAACTCAGGAAGTTCTTCTTCTCCCTGGCAGACCAATACACCATCTTCTCCTTTGGCTCCTGCTGGACCTTGAGGACCCGGTGGTCCAGTAAATCCTCTTGGACCACTGTCTCCTTTTTCCCCTTTTTCCCCTTTTGGTCCTGTTGGACCTGTATTTCCTTGTATACCTTGTGGTCCTGTAGGGCCTGTAGGGCCTTGTATACCTTGTGGTCCTGTAGGGCCTGCAGGTCCTATTGGACCTTCTGGTCCTTGTGGTCCTGTGTCACCTTGTGGTCCTATTGGACCTTGTGCCCCGGTTAATCCTCTAGGTCCTTGTGGGCCTGCTGGTCCAACCGGTCCTTCTGGTCCAGGTGTGCCTTGCGGATCTTGAACGTCAAAAAAGTGAGTTTCGGTTACTCCACCAACCGTTAAAGATATAGTGTAATCATCTAAGAAGATATTATAAACAGTAGAGAATACACCTATAACAACAGCAAACGAACTAATACCAGCCGGAACTATCAATGTATTATTGTTTGCAGAATAAAATACACCTTCTGTAGGGATAATATACGGAGAACCTAAAGTACCATCATAGGATAGACTTACAGAAAAACTTTCAACAGTGCTGGTAGGACCGCTGAGAGTAACTTCCCATTGATTTGTTGTGCTGTTATAGACTATATCCTGAACTGTTGCCATTACATTATCCTGTTACAATACTTCCAGCACGAACTGGTTGTATTCCTGTAGTTTGAAACATATATTGATCTGCAATGTCTTTGTGGCTAGGTGCAGTAATCATTACCGCAGACTTATTAAAAGTTAAATGAGATTCTGGATTCACAGTAAACATCACAGGTGCCATTCCTGGACCTTTTGGAGTCATTGCAATCATAGACGGCTTTTCCAAGGTAATAGAAGTTATATCTTCTTTAACAAATCTACCAATGACTTCTTCGCCGCTGGTAAGTTTTAGACTTACAACATCACCGCTATCATATTTTTTTTCTAAAAACATTTAAACCTCTTCTGTTAAGTATTTACGTAGCTCTGTAAACCCGCCGATATGTTTTTCGTCCAAAAATATTTGAGGTACAGCTCTTGCTGTTGGAACAGCTTCTAATAATTCTTCTTTTGTGTACCCGTCGCCGATTTTCTTTTCTTCAAACGGAATACCTTTTTGTTTCAATAATGCTTTTGCTTGATCGCAATAAGGGCAGTTGTACTTACTCCAAACAGTTGCTTTCATTTTATGCCCTTTCTACTTCTACTAATGTTCTATTGTCGCCTGCAAGTTGTTCAACTACTTGCTTTAATGCTTCGATATTTTCAGGCCCCATAATGTCAGTCATATCTGCATTATCTGGAACCAATGTGCTTACTTTAATAACAATAACTTCCTCATGTAACTTTGCCATGTTGTTTCCTTAAATGTTTGGTAATGCATCGTAGTCGAGTTGATCACTCATAACCCCGATAACATAGTTAGTCGATTCGTTTTCTTGAAGCGCAGTTTGTTTCTTACTAGTATCACTATGCTTGTTGAACCATGGAATAGGTGTTGTCTTTGGAGCAGGATTCCAATATTTAATACCAATATCTTTAAGAGCAGATACAGCAGTATAATCTACGAAATCTTTGAGGATATTTGCATTAAGTCCAATAACAGGACCTTTCATAAACAAATAGTCTGCCCACGCCTTTTCTTCTTGGATAACATCACGATAGATCTGTAACACTTCTTCCTGACAGTCTTGTGCTGCTTTGGCAAAGCGTGGATCCTCTTTGATCACTTGATTGATTAAGAAAGCAGTCCAACCTTTGTGTAGAAGTTCGTCTTGAAGGATTAAACTGATGATGTTGCCGTTGCCAATAAAGATCTTGTTCTCTACCATTGCCAAACTTGTAGCAAAGCTAACCATAAAGCGGAATGCTTCTAGTGCATAGCTGGCGTGTAGTGCTAGGTAGATTGCTTTAACGTGTTCTTCTTCTGTGACTGGTTGGCCCGATTCTTTAGCACAGTTAATCTGATGTAGGTCATCATAGTATTTGCCTACCGAGCTAGCCATGTCTACAATTTCTTTAGTGTCGTGGATAGTATTGAATACTTCCTTGGGCACATTGTAGATGTTGCGAATGATATGGCTGTATGAACGACTATGAATGTTGGTTTCAAAGAATGTCCAGTTGTAGACCAGTGCTTCAAGTTCTGGAAGACTTATGACCGGAGTAAAGATTTGACTTGGGCCGCGGCCCTGAAGGCTATCAAGAGCAGTTTGCCTAAGTAGGTTGCTAGTAAAGATATGTTTAACTGCATCTGATGCATCCTTAAAATCTTGTGCATCTTTAGTCAGACTAATCTCTTCTGGTACCCAGAAAAAACCTCTAGCAGTCTTTTCAAAATCTGCAACCTTGTTATATTTTACTTCTTCAAATCGTTGGATAGTTACAGGGCCTGCAGGGTCCAAGAACATCTTACGATGTAGATAGTCTGTCTTTGTGTTTAAGTTATATTGTTGTTTTGACATGTTATACTCTAAAACTTTCTCCGCAACCACAGCGGTCGCGTTCATTTGGATTTATAAATTTAAAACCTTCGTTAAGGCCTTCTCTTACATAGTCGATTATTGTACCATCTAAATAAACTTCACTCTTTTTATCTACTAAAACAACAAATCCGTTTTGTGCATAGTTAATATCGCTAGTGTTTGCTTCGTAGTTATCTACATATTCTAACACATATGCAAGGCCACTGCAACCTGTAGTTTTAACACCTAACCGAATACCAGCACCAGCTCTTTTTTCGATTAAACTTTTAATTTTCTTTTGAGCTACTTCAGTTAGAGAGATCATGTTTCTTTCGATAGTCCTCTATTGCCGCTTTGATTGCATCTTCCGCAAGTATTGAACAATGAATTTTAACAGGGGGAAGGGCAAGCTCATCAGCAATCTGGCTATTTTTAATCGCTGCCGCTTCGTCAAGTGTCCGTCCTTTGACCCATTCAGTAACAAGCGAACTCGACGCAATCGCGCTACCGCAACCATATGTTTTAAACTTGGCATCTGTTATCACTCCGTTAGTATTTACTTTGATTTGGAGCTTCATAACGTCGCCACATGCGGGAGCACCTACCATTCCAGTACCGATATCAGAATCATTTTTATCAAAACTTCCTACATTTCTAGGATTTTCGTAGTGATCTATAACTTGACTAGAATAGGCCATGATTATTTTTTCCTAAAAAAATCAACAACTTTTAACTGTAAATTTTTAGCAAACTGAGGTTGAGGAAAGTTCCAACCAATAAATGCACCAACTGCTAACCAGAATAAAGTTTCTAACATTTTTTTCTCCTTATACTGAAAAACTACTGCCGCAACCGCAAGTTGTTTCTGCGTTAGGATTTTTAATAGAAAAACTGCTACCCATTAAATCGTCCTTATAGTCAATAACAGCACCTTGCAGATACTGCATACTCATACTATCTACTAATAAAACTACGTTACCTTCTTCGATGATAAAATCATCCTCGTTTTGTTCTTCGTCAAATGTAAATCCATATTGAAATCCTGAGCACCCGCCTCCTTGAATAAAGGTTCTTAGTTTTAGATTAGGATTATTTTCTTCTGCTAATAGATCCGCTATTTTTTCAACAGCGGAGGGAGTTAAAGTAATCATAGTTTACATGCCTCACAATCATCCTCTAATTCAACAAAGGACATCTCAGTGTTTTCTACATGGAACCCATTAGATTTAGTTTCTTCTTGTGCTTTAGCACCCTGTTTGTTAATCAAGCTGTAATAAAATGTCTTAACACCCCATAGCTGTGCCTGCATCAAGTTCTTGGCAATCAATGTTGTTGGAACTTTACGATCTGCAAAGTGTGCAGGATTATAGAATGTGTTTGTTGAAATACTTTGATCAACATAGGCCTGTAATACTGCTGCGGTTTTAAGATAACCTACACAATCAGCTTGTTCCCACATCAGCTGATATGCTTTTCTAGTCTTTGAATTTTGATACTCGGGCACAACCTGAACAAAACTTCCTGCTTTACTTTCTTTAACACTGATCAGACTCATTGGCATTTCAATGCCATTAGTGCTGTTAATAACAACACTACTAGATTCAACAGGAGCAATAGCCATTAGTGTAGCATTGCGAACACCATATTGTTTCATTTGTTCGCGTAAGGGTTCCCAGTCTAGTTCTGGAGTAAAATCTGTAAGTTCGTTTGCACCAGCCGCCCTACGTTCCCAAGGGAATACTCCTCGACCATACCATGTCTTATGGCTATCAAGACAAGCACCTCGTTCTTTTGCTAGCTCGACTGTGGCTTCGGTTAGATAGTAGGCTTGATGTTCCATCCAAGATTTAACTTCTGATAGAGCATCTTTATCTCCATACTTCATACCACGTTTGGCGTGCCAGTAAGCAAGATTGGTAACACCAATACCTAATGGTTGAATTTCGTCGTTACTTAGTTTACTTTGAATACTTAGGAAATCCTGGTAGTCAAGAATGTTACATAGGCTGCGCTGAAGAATACGGCAAGCCCTACGCATATCCTCAGGATTGCGGAACGCTCCCCAGTTGATCGATCCAAGAGTACATAAAGCGATGCGACCATCAGCATCATCGAGACGCTTAAAAGGTTTAGTAGGTAAAAGTATCTCACAGCATAAGTTTGACTGGTAGATAGTATGATACTCGGGATCAAAGGGTCCTTGGTTCATTACGTTATCAATGAACACTAAGTAGATACGACCTGTGTCAGTTCTCTCCTTCAAGATGCCGCCTTTGAATACATCTTCGGCATTCATTTTCTTCTTGCGAAGTCCCGGGGTCTTTTCGTATTTAACATACAGTTCTTCGAACAGTTTTGTATCTTTGTAGAAAGCTTCATATAGATCAGGTACTTCGTTGGGGTCAAAGAAAGTTATGTCTTCTTTGTTCTTGAATCTTCTCCAGAAGAAACTGGAAAGCACAACCCCATAATCCATATGACGGACTCGGGTTTCTTCTGTTCCTTGGTTGTTCTTAAGGACAATAAGATCATCAAACTGATGATGCCAAATAGGATAGAAAACAGTAGCACTAGCATTACGAATACCTCCTTGTGAGCAAGAGCGCAAATCACCAAACCATTTTTTCAAGAAGGGAATCATGCCGGTGTGCATAATCTCACCTCCCCTAATAGGGGATCCCAACGGGCGTAGGCGTCCAATCTCAAGTCCGATACCTGCACGTTTGCTGGCATACTTGGCCATCATTTCTCCAGAAGCAAATATACTGTCCAAATCATCGTCACTGCGGATAAGAACGCAGCTACTAAACTGTTTTGTAGGAGTCCCAAGCCCAGCAAGCACAGGTGTAGCGAGAGTAAAAAGGCCATCACTAGCTGCATTGTAATATTCCTTGATATAACGCATACGAGCCGCATTAGGTTCTTCTTTGTGAAAAACAGTGGCAGCTGCCACCATGTATCTAACCTGCGGTGTTTCGTAGATTTCTTTAGTAGCTCGATTACGAACCAGATATTTTTCAATCAACTGTTCAATGGCTGCATATCCATATTGTTCGTCTTTTTCATGATCGATCATGTCGTTCATTTTATTCCAATCTTCTTCAGTATACCACTCAAGAAGCTCTGGAGTATATAGACCCACGGCTATGTTTCTTTTTACGATTTCATAAAGATGTGGAGGCTGGTAGTCCCCGTAGACGTCTTTACGTAACATGCTAACACGCTGTTTGCCTGCTACATATTGATAGTTAGTATGTCCGATGTCTGGGTTTGATTCTGTGTCGATTAGATCTACTATAGCTCTTAGAGTGATTTCGTCAATCTCTCTAGTAGTAATACCATCATAGAAGTGAGGCTGTGCTTTGATTTCAATCATCGACTGACTAACATCTGCTATACCACTACACACTTTTAAAATCTGGGCCTGCCATTTTTCAATAGTGAGCGGTTCTCTCTTACCGCTGCGTTTGGTAACTGTAATGTTGATCATATGTCGTTCTTCTTAAAAATTTTCTAAAATGCGGAGTAGTATTTAGTGAAGAGGAGGCATATGGTAAATCTTTAGGTTTTTTAACGATTTAGAAAGGTTTTTGACTGATGTCCAACCTCTATCTTCGTAACCATAGACGCTGTCTTCTACGAATAGCAAATAATACACTGAGTTTGTTAGTTTGTCTATTGATATGGTGATTTTAGGATTGAGTGTTTTAAAACGCTCACATAATTGGAGAGTATAACATATGCCTAATATTAGATTGAATGGACAGTACTCGTTCTCTTCAATAAGTTCCCAAGCAGTGGGCCAAGTTTCCCTGTCATACGGGTCGGTATAAACTTTAACTTTAGGAAACTGATTAAAGAACTCGACTACATCATCAAATGGAGTAGTCGAAGTCTCTAAATGCTGCCTTAGTTGGTACCAGGCAGAAAGTCTCTGAGTAGTTTTCTTTTCCGGTATCTTGTACATTAACTCAATACAGAATATGTGTAAGTAAATGTATTGCTGTCACCGGCATTGTTGTTTATATAGTTGATTCTTAAAACTTTAACACCGTTAGATGTTTGAAGACTTGCACTAAACACTAATGCATCTTCTCCAGATACGCTAGTGCCAATGTACTCGTATTCATCGGTTAGCTGTGTTAGACTTAAACTTTTATCAATCGCTATAGTTAAGGTTCCACGCCTTGTTTGACTATAAGTTGTACTTGTAAAAACATAGTCTACTTCTACACCGGCAGCTTCACCGATACCAATTTTAAATGCCATAGCAGGAGTAAGAGAATAGCTTAAAGTTATTTGTTTTGGTTCTTGACGATCCCTATAAGAGATTCCATCAATCTCAGCTATGTAAGGATTGTTGTTAAACAACGGGTTGTTAGGTTCAAGATATTGTTGTCTTTCAAAAATATCTTGAACACTGCTGTTTCCGTCAGTGACAAATCTAATAACACTGTAGGCTGAAAAAGTTCCAGAGTTTGTACTGCCTACATCTTTATAAGTATTGCCTCTACTTCTGTTGCCTGTACCTTTTTGTACAATCAAACCTTGACGTGTTATTTTATCAAAAATGCAACTTGAAATAGTATTATAGTTTGCACCACCTGAACTGCCAGTTCCTAAGTTAAATCCTTGGTACAAATATTCTAATAGACAATCGTCAAACTTATTAAAAGATGCATTGCTGTCTGCGTACACACCGTAGGTTAGGTTTCTAAACTCTAAGCCTCGGAATCTATTATAACTAACAGTTCCGTTTCCAGTCAATCTAATACCTATTCTATTATTACTTACAGTTCCTGCAACTCCATCATCATCGTTTTCATGCAAGAACTTTACGTTTATAAGTTCGCACTCTTTGGCATTATCAATCTTTAATAGTGTTCTACTGTTTGCAGATGTCTTAATGGTAAAATCTCTTAGTTTAATTTTTGTAGCATCCGTAGTAGTTTGAAATACTACTTCAGAATCCCCAGTGTAGGTAAACACTGTTTCATTTTTACCATAGCCAACTATTTTTACGTTACTCGGTAATGTAATGGTTTCACTAATATAATATTCACCAGGTTCAAACTCGATGATCACATCTGGACCATCTGTGATACTATCAATAGCAGCTTGTATTTTTTCTGTTTGATCGGGAATGTCATCTATTGACAGTTCTGTAGAACTTTTAATACCAAAGTTTCTAGCATTGACAACTCCGTCGTCTAATCTAGACTGTAGTGTTCTAGTAACTGTTCCGTCGATTAGACTTTGACCTAACTCAGAATCATATTTGTAAGTATAGTTTGCTACTAGGTCTAAAATGCTGTCGTGTTCTGTTAAAATCTTAGTGTTGCCGACATAGGGTGCGCCTTCGCTTACAGCACCATTACCGACAAATAGTTCTTGAGTATCTATAGCCCAAGCTAGTTCGCCGCTGGCTAACTGAGGAAGACCTGTTCCAGAGTTCTTCTTACCTCTTCTTAACTGAATTTTTGAAATTTGCACTACGGCCATACAATATCCTCGTTTTAGATATTTAGCCGTTTAGTTTGTAGTATTCTCCTACCCTAGCGCACCAGCGATCGGTCCAATAGTCAAAATCTTTAGGTTCTAAAATAAACTCCTGATATTCGTAGTCCTTGCTACACATTAGAATAACACCCTTGCGTATGTTTGTACCGTGTACTTCGTTGTGTGCTAGAGCATAGGCTGTGAGTTGTAAGAAGTAATCATCGATGTACTCACGTTTTTTAGGCTTGTTTGTCTGTTTAAAGTCTAGAATAGCTTCATCGCCTTGATGTACACCTACACAGTCAGTAGTTCCTGCATATAGTTCAGGAAAATATAAAGGAACTTCTGATCCCCATACTTCATCTACAAAACTAAGCCCGTGTGTAATAACTTTACGAGCCATAACTAGACTTTGTTGTGCATAGGGATTACTTACGCTTTCAGGTAAGATTTCCCCCTTGATGTGCCTTTCAAGGAAAGTATGCATTCTAGTTCCTCGACTGGCTGCTTCTGTAACAATCTGTTGAGCCTTTTGTTCCCCTACAGCAGCCTTCCAACGAGCAAGGGCTTCTCTAGTTTCTGCAGGTTTAGTTTTATCAAGGATTGTAGTAACACTAGGAACCTTATGTCCATCAGGTGTAGAATATAAGCGTTTTCCGGTGGACTCGTCTCTAGCTAACGGAGAATAGGTAAATTTTGGATTTAATAGTGACATAATACTATTATGTAGTCTTTATGTCACTGTGTCAAACTTTATTTGTTCAAAGACTTTGATGCAGCACGTTTAGCACTGCTCATAACCGCAGCTTTGGCTTTGTCTTTATTTCCAGGAACTCCGGGAGGTTTTGCTTTGTTTTTTGTTTTGATAGTGACCCCGTCTGCATCAAACTTATCAACTAGTTGCTGGAAGGATGGATTGGAATCAAATGCTGCTTTGAATGCATCGTAGTCTAAGTCTTGCCCGCCTACGTTTTGCATCATATTGCTTATGGCTGGCCAGCTAAAAGTTGCACTAGCACCTTTACTGTCTGCTCTACCTTTTAGATTAGAGAGGATGCGGATAAGAGTATCCGCATCTTCATTTACTTTTTTTTTGAACTTAAAATTTGGCCTAACTTACGGCTGTATTCAATGCTTTCGCGTTTCATACGACCCGCTGGTTCTTCACCGCCAGTTGCTGGTTCTGAAGCACCGAACTCATCGCCGCCTTCTGCGCCTGGTTCTGCCATAGTAGCTGGCATTTCAGCGCCCATATCAGCAGCAGGTGTTGCACCTGCTGGACCTTCTTCTCCAGTTAGAATGCTAACTGCTTGTGCTAAAGTAGTGCGATGGCCTTCTAGATTTGTATATAGATCTTCTAATGCTGGTTTAACAGTACTTGAAAACTGTTCTGCAATGTCGCTGCCTAATTCATCTCTTATAGAGTCTACTAGATCTAGCATTGTTTCTGCCTTCATGCTGGCTACGTCTTCTAACCAACCTGTGATACGATCAACCATATCACGTGCGCTCATGATTAATGCTGCTTTTTCTTCTTCGCCTTCTGTAAGTGTACGCTCAGATAGTACAGAACGTAGAACTTCCATAGCCTCTTCAACACTTTCTTTCTTAGCCATCTTAGTGGCTGTGGCATGCATTACTTCTTCGCCTTTGTCGCCATAACGCTTTTTAAATTCGCCTGAAGCCTTTTTCATGCCCTTAACGTACTTTTCCTTCTTTTCCTTTTCAGGCTCAGAAAGTGTACGCTCTTTAATAGCTTGACGAATAACATCAAGCATAGCGCGATTTTTTTGGTATTCGTGGTTTTCTAAAACACTATCAAAATTATTAGTTTTTTCAAACTCATAAATTTTAGATGAAAGTTGGCTTTGAACCTGTGTTAGTTGGCCCTCTGTGAATTTGTCTAATGATAGACGATATCCAAACTTTTTAGCTAGACTTTCATTTAGCGTTTCGCTTGTAATCTTGTTCGATAAATCTCTGATTTGCATATTAGCATCCTAATGACTTGTTATTGTTATTTATCAAAACATCATCTTAAACCTACTAGCTATTTGCTCTTTAGCATAGTTTGCATGTCGTTCTGATTGTAAAAATCTAGCTAGGTAAAGATCACGTTTTTCGCTATCTTTAGTTGTATTGTATCTTTCTTTAAAAAACTCAGAATCTACGTGATTTTTAAAATATAGCTGATCTAAAACTTTTAACTCACTGTACTTATTAAAGTTGCTTGATCCGTATAATTTTGCAGCCATTATTGCACAGCTTTTAATATGAAAAGTATCTAACAACAACCCATTAACCCTAGTTAACTGCCAATCTTTCTTTTTGGTTTGTCTTACCAAGAATGACTTATAAGCTACACTGCCGTTGGGCAACAAAGCCAACGGTTGTTTGTTTTCAAACTCTTCTTCTAAAAATTTTTCAAGTTGTTTTGCTTGTAGTTTAAAGTTCATTAGCAATGACCCTAGGATTATTGTTTCCTATTTTAATTACCAGACTTTTACGAATCATACCTTCGATTATGAACTTTTCTCTTTCACTAAACGTATTAAGGAACACAGGAGCCTGAAGCTTTTTTAGCATTTCTTGTTCTTCTAGGCTAGTAAAAATACTAAACCCATTGAGCAACTCATTTATTTTCATAGACCAGCTAGCCTTTTAATATCAACCATTTCAGGCATCTGATCTACTTGGACTTCTTTACCTACTAGGCTTGCAGGTTTATCAGCGCCAAGGCCACCACTTTGAGCTCCTTGAGGCATTGCTAAAGTTAGTTTGCCTTTGTCATCTTGTGTAAGTCTTGGAGCATTAGGATTTGTCTTATCAATCTGAGTTTGTACCCCTGTAGTAGGGTTTTGAAGAATAGTCTGCTTTTCGTCGTCTTTGGCCACTTTCAACATTCCAGCTTCTTCTATTCCTTCGTTGTCTCCGCTATGACCATAGTCGTCTTCTAATCTATCCATCATTCTATCTATGATTTCTTCAAAATCATCATCTGGGTGCAGTCTAGTATCAGTGACAACATCGTCATACATATCTTGTAAAATCATTGCCATTTGTTCTTGTGCAGGACCCTGTGGTCGATTCATTACATCATAGGCATCTAAGTCACCATCTAATAACTGATCAATAACATTTTGAATAGCAAAATCTTTCATTGCACCTTCTGCCATTAGAGAATCTTCTAGTTTTTTAGTTAAAAAGATTTTTCCTTGTAGCTCAGGACGGTTCTTAAGTATAGCCATGCCATATTTGCTTGCACCACTTTTCCAGTCAAAAGATTTAGGCTCACCTTTTTGTTTATAGATTTTACCGTCAATCTTTAAATACCAAGGACCGCGATCACGGTCTTGTGCAGCCCATCTTTGCTCTTTTTCTCTTTGTTTATCTCTGTTTACTAGATCTTGGTATTCTTCCCAAGAAATTAAACCAGCTTTATAATCTCTATAGTAGTCGTATTCTTCTTCTGTGAGATGTAAGATTTCTGTGCGCTTCATAATGATTTCCTTTTTTATATTTATTGCTTTAAATGGAAAACAATATTAGGCCCGGGATGCTGTGTGTTAAAAACAGCGTATTGCTGTTCCATTGCTTCGTTCAGTCCTTTTATATAAGGAATAAGGTGAAAGTCATCTTTTAAAAACCCTATAGGATCACCGTCTTTTTGATACAAGTTTTCTCTTTCTGTGCGCCAATCAAATCGCCAAACTCTAATAATATCATCTGTGTCAAAACCTACTAGATTACCTTTAACTTCCATTGGAATAGGCCCATGGCTGTACCAAACGTTGGATCTTATTCCTAAAGTTTGCAATACAGTATTAAAATTCTGTTCTTGATTTCTTAAAGTTTCTTTACCTTGTTCTAACCTATGCTGGCCAGTGTGTGTAATATCAACTAGTGTATATAGTTTATAGTCCATCACATATTTAATCAACAGAAAAGGCTCCTAAGAGCCTTTTGATATATCTAATGTTTTTTAAATTGCTAAAGCTTTGATTACTTTAGCAATCTGATCCATTGTTAAATAACCTGTTCCTGCAACAAATGCAACTAAAGATGCTAGCATGATAGTTGCTTTTGTTTTTAACTTTTCTAAACCGCCGATTTTAGCTTCCAGTGCTTTATGAGCTTGGTCTGCTTCTAGTCTATTGTCTGCTAAAACTTGATAATATCTATCTCTATTAGCTCTATATTCGTCGAGCATGTTATCGAGTTTTTGATCTAACAAATCTCTGGTTCTATCTAAACAGTCGTGCAGATCTTTAACATCTGCTTTGAGAGTGTCAACTTTTTCTTCAATGTTTGCTACTTTAGTTTCAACAACAGCTAGACGTTCTGCTTGTGAAGGCATTCAATATCTCCATATTTGGTCAAGGTCGTGCGACATGTGCCTAATAGGTGCCTAGATTTATTGCCTTTTTATTATTTATACTAAAATTAGTTTTTCTAAATTAGCAGCTACACTAATCCTGTATTCATCAGAGTTACTGGGCATTACTTTATGTTCTAACAATCCTGGAAACATTAACATTAGACCAGGATAAGGAGTAAGCGGATATTCTATACCGTCTTTTCTAAATACTATGTCTCCAGAATCATCGGGTACCTGTAGATAAAATACACAGGCGTAGCGTTTGAATTCGTGCGTATGCCATTCGTTCCAGTGTCCTCGACCGTTAATGTTTATCCAAAATCTACGAGTAGTAGATTCGCATATAGATTCTACCTGCTCTCTCAGTGATTTAATCCAAGGTTCTTCTTGTGTAAACTTATCAGAACGCCACCCACCACGATTGGTCATTTGTCTGCTGGGATGGTACTCTTTGAGTCTTAACACAAGGTCTATTAACTCTTTGGTTATCTCTATATTCTTTATATGGATATCTAATAATTTTAAAGTTTGTTCGTCCATACAGTATTTAATAGCCGTAAAAAAGCCCTAGTAAAAACTAGGGCCCCTTCCCATCCCGTTGGAAAGATTTGATTAGCTTACTGTTAAGCCAACTAGTGCAACACGGCTTACTGTAGCTGTACCGCCAACTGCGTCTTGAATAGCTGTTTCTAATACGCTGAAACCGCCACCGCTCTCGCTGATAGCTGTTTGTGCGCTACCTGTTACAGAAGCAGCACCTGCATTGGTGTTGAAGTCTGGTGCTAGGAAGCAGAATGTGCTTGCGCCTTCTGTAATAGTGTCATACTCAGGTGCAAAAATAGCAAATACTTCGCTGGTTACTTGAACTGCACGAATAACCTTAGACCAGCTGCTGTCAGGAGCAGTTGGAGTTGCTGTTAGGTCTTCACCTGTGATTGTAACTTTGAACATACGTAGGTTAGGTGTGTTGAAAGTAATTAAAGGTGCACCATTGCTAACACCTGCTAGGTCAGCGCCTGGGCTTGGTAGTACACGTAGGTAGTTTGCTGCTACGTCGGTTCCGATTAAACTTGGCATAATATATCTCCTCTTATTTTGCCGCTCACTACTCTGTGAGCTTTGTATTATTATTTAGTCAAAGCCAAAAAAATCACCCGATATAGGTGTATTTTCCGCCAGATAAGATTTGCTCTAGTTCAGGTCTTAGATCTAAAAGTGGAGTTTTTTGTCTAAAAACGTTGAGTAATCTAACGCTGATTGAGTTCAGATCCTGCGCTGTAGGGTTCCTATAACTTAGTAATCTACGTATATCTCTGCTTTCAGAGTTAGTTATATTCAATGCTTGTTCGAGTCTTATTAAGAAATAAGGGTCTCTATCGTTGTTGTCTATTTTTAGTAGCCAGCGATTAAGCTCCATTCTAGGAAGTTGTGTTTTTTCTCTAAGTTTTTTTGCATCGCCTGAAGAAAATATCTTTTCAATAAACTCTGGTTTTTCTTGTACTAGATAGATTAGATTATATAAATCAGTTGCATTTACTTTAAAATCGCTGTAGTTAATATAGCCAGCGGTTTCTTCTGCGTATTTTTTAGCTATTTTTTTACCTTGTTTTAATCTACTTAAAAAATCTAAAGCTAGTATAATCAAATACAAGTGCTCGCATACTTCGCTGTAGGAAAACTTTACATCTGTTTTGTCTCTAATAAGTCTAGCCTCTTTTAACTCTTTCATGAACTGCATCTGCTTAGGTTTAATATCTTCTAAGCTTTGCCCTCCAATCATAAGGGCTAGTTCCATATCTGTAAATTTCATTGCGGTGTCCAACGTTTCCTTGGTACTAGTTTTACATTTCCAAACTGTTTACCTTGAGGTGCATAGCGAACACGACCTTCGCCGTGTGTATCCCATATTTCACCCTTTGCACCTTGTTCAATCTGATCAATGATACTGTCTTTTAAATCCATTATTTGCCTAACTAGATTGAAAATAGAATCAAGTGCGCCGTTATACTGTTGACTCAACTGCATTATTTTATCTTGTTTAGGTTTACTTACTTTGCTGTTTGATAACCAGTTAAAAAACATATCAGTGTCAATATTGTTTAACTGTTTTGCTTTTGCTGTTTGGTTGACAAAAGTATAAATGATATTCTTTAAATCGCTTAATCCCGGTGCGCCGCCTAAGAAGCTGTCTATTTGTCGAGAATTTGCTTTTAAATAAGATTCAACATCTACTATACTTTGATTGTCCACATTCACAGGCTGGCTATTATAAACTGGACCTTGAACTATTAAAGCTTTTGTTGTATTAAACTGACTAAAATCATCAATAGGCTCTTGATCGTTGTCATCCATTCCAAACTGTGGAAAGAACGCATGTCCTACAACCATTACTTGAGCGCCGGCAATGCGTTTTCCTAGTTCGCTATCTCCCCTAACATGATAGCAAGTTTGACTCTTGGGATTAGGGCAGAATGTATATACTCCTTCTGCATCAAGTTGAGGTTGCTGCAAGAATAGTCCGTCGGCATAGACAAAGCCTACAAAATCTTGAGGAGTAGCTTCATCAAACAAAGGATATAAATCAGCAAAGGTTTTAGCAAACTCATTTCGAGCTGCTTGTTCTTCTGGAGTTTTAGGACTTCCACTTTTGTTAGCTATAAAATCTTGCAGATCTCGAGGATTGTCTGTTTTATAACCTTTACTCCATCCGTTGTGTCCTGCTAATATTAAAGGGCCACCTGCACGTTCTCTTCCCCAATAGATTTGAGGATTGCCGTCCCACTTCATTCGAACTGACTGTGCTCCTTCTGCAGAAGCTATTTCTCTAATATGCTCTAGAGCTTCGAGAGTGCCTGCCGAACCGTGAAAAAATACTAGATCTTCTAAGTGATTAAATGCACGACCTAATTTTTTAGCTACGGCTGCTTCAGCTTCACGTAAAAACTCTTTTGCTCTCATCTTAATCTCGCAATCTGTAGCATTTTATTGAGTTCTTCTGTAGCAGCTGGATTTTGTCTTTGGAATCTTGCAAACTTTTTAGGATCAACACCTTTGGCCGCTGCAATATCGCTAGTTGGTAAAAGTTGATTAGGATCGGCATTAGGATCAGCAGGAGTAGCAGTTGTTGTTTTAATACCACTTACGTGATCTTGATCTACTCCTAGTTTAGCTGTGCCTAAGTTGTAAGAACCTGTACTTTTAATAGGTTTACCTTGAGTATCGACTTTTTGTGTAACTTGCATAGGACCTGCTTGATAATCTGTTGTAGTGCTGCCGTCAGCATGTTGTGTTTTTTGCAGTCCTGCAAATCTAGGACTCACTACATCTGTTTCTTTAACACCTGCAAGTTTTTTTATTCTGTTAATAGATTCGTACTGAATACTTTCTTCTGATTTCTTTTCGACCCAGTTAGGATCTTGTCTTGCACGATCAAGCAAAGCTGCTGCTTCATTGTCTGGCAAACTTTTTAATATAGCTTCAACACTTCCTAAATTTTTATTAGTTGCTTGATTACCTAAAAGTACTTTTGCAATATCATCTAAGTCATCAGAAACAAAGTTGCCTTTTTTGCCCTCAGGAGTACGGTCAAACAATCCTTGCCATGCACTCCACATATAACCTTTGCTTTTAGCAAGAATGGCCAGCATTAGCTGTTTGTTAACACCTTTATAAGGGCTTCCTTGTGGAATGTCGTGTGTATGGAATTTTGCTACACGAGGAGCATTGCCAGTGACCATAATATCAACTTGATGGTGTTGATCTCCTACAGGTACATTAACGTGTACATTGATACCACTTTGTGCAGTTTCAAGACCTTTGCTAGAAATATAGTCATTAAGTGCTTTACGGCCTGCTTTTGCATCTTTAGCTTTGAAAAAATCTAGAACGGTTTTTTCATCAACAATGACGTCCATGTCTCCGCTTTGTTGTCCTGGTCGCGGAGTTGCAGCCGACCCGACGGGAATAGCAACAATACCTGTTCCTTGTAGAGCATTATTAACTGTTTTTAGTATAGATGGAACATCTTTGTGATCAAACGGCTCTGCATTGGCAAAGACGTTGCCGCCTTCATTTAGTATCATCTCTTGATTCCTGTATCTTTTTGATGCCGCGCTTAAACTTTGCAGGCTCGCTTGTTCTAATAGCATTAATAAAACGTCGTTCAAGCTCTGCTGCTGTTTCTAGGTCGTAGTTTTCTTTGATTAGATTAAGAAGATTGATGGCACTTTCAATAAGATTAGTACCTCGACTTTCTATAACCAAATCCTTATTACGATTGACACCCAAGTCACTGAGTTCTTGTAATATTGACCTTGTGCTCTTTTTCATTTTGGCGACACTTCCTTTGTTATATTTACCGTTTTAGTAATAGCAATAACTTTTCTATTTTTTTGTGCAGTTGCAGCATAAATACTCAGTAGAAACCATGAGCTTCTACAGATACACTTACAGAGGATTATAACATGAAACAACTATCAGATCAAATGATCAAACTATTAGAGCGTCTAGCCGAAATGTTTCCAAAACAACACTATCAAAGTGAGTTAGATCGTTACATATCATCTAGACGTCCGCAAAATGCCGCAGACGTCGAACACTATACCAAAGAGTTCGAACATCGTAACTGGGGGAGCTTTGTATGAAAAAAATTCTAAACTCTATATGGGATGCGTTAGTAGAACTTGGTGAAGCTAGACAGAAATATCTTAATAGAACAGGCTACAAAGGCTGGTATTAAAAACACCAAAAATCTATTGCTTTTTTTAAAAAAAGATATATAATAGTACATCAGCGTAGTTGCTGATTGTCATTACACATACACATAGGAGAAATAAAATGACTGAACAGTTTACTAAACAATTTACAGAAGCAGCCGAAAAAATGAAACAATTTGTTCCACAAGTTAGTTTTAATAAGAACGGTTATGAAATCCGTGCTCAAATGCTGGAGATGGCTCAAACTCAACTTTGGCAAGATTATCATGCTCGCTGGGGTGCTTTTGAGACTAAAGTAAGCAAAGACGGAAATGAAGTAGTTACTAAGGTAGAAATGCCTAAAGTTCCTGGAGTTGAGCAAGTACTAGAGGCTGCTGAGAAGTTTTACGCATTTGTTAATCAAAATACGAAGAAATAAATTTATACGCTCATAGAGCTATATTATATTATAGTAAAAATAAAAGGACCTTCGGGTCCTTTTATATTGACTTTTCTGTATATTCTGATTTATTCCATCCTAAGAGATATTCTGCTTTCCAGTGGTTTTGTTCAAACCCAGTTAGGCCTTCCCACTTATGTCTCATGTTCCATATCTTGTCAGCAGCATTTCTCCAGTCAGTATGCCTTACTTGATAGTCAAATCTCAACATACTATTTGAAAATATATCGTAATTTCGACTATCATATTCAATATGTAGGACTTCAAACATCTTTCCATCTTTGACAGCATCTAAGGCAAAATCGTAGCCCCACTTTACTTTAGTGTTTATTAAAAAGTCTGCTTGAGGAGTTGTATTTTTTAATTTTGTTAACTGGTCAAGTGCAGCGCCTTCGTAGTTACTACGGCATAAAAACATACTGTGATCTAGAACTAGTCCTTGAACTCCTTGCTCTAACTCAAACCAAGGTTCTTGCCAACAAGTATGATTTAGTATAGGATAGTTGATCGGATATCTCATTAAAGAGTAAAACTTTTGTTCTGCCACGCAAAGTTCAAATCCATCTTTGTCGTAGTAGTAAAAATCTTTTTGTTCTAAATCATTTGCTGATTTAGTACACGAAGGGTTAGACATAAGAGTAACATCATGTCTTTTGAACATTGTTTTATCCTAAATTACTTTTTACGACCCTGGCAGTGTGCTCTTTGACTAAATCCTTTGGGATTATTGCAGTTTATACTACGCTTGTATTTTTCACTCCACGCTTCGTGCATACCAAAATTTCCACTCATACGTACTTGTTCTATGTCGTTCTTTTCTGCATAGTCGTCAACACGCATAGCAAGCTGAAAGTCTAAAATAGTTAATCCTTTAACATCGAAGGTTGTAGTTTTCACTGTAACTTCTGCCACATCTTGTGTTACTTCGGCAAAGTGATCCATTTCTTCACTGAGACGATTAATCCATTCTACAAATTCTTCAGCGTGACGATGATCTTTAGCAACATATTTGGCTTGTAGATCTTTATGATCTAACATTTCCCAATCAGGAAGATACTTAGATTTTAAATCATCTAAGGCATCGTTAGAAGGTTTGAATTCTTCTAAGCTGTCTTTTCTAAACTCGCCCTCTATAATATTGATCCAATCCCTCATTGTGTTCTATCCTTGTTGTCTATAGCACCTCCTGTGACCCATGCTGTACATGAACGATCACCGGCACATTTAAAATGTAAGAAGTTACAGTAGCCTAGATCTGCTCGATGTATTGTAGCCATAGCATCTGCTGCGTTCTCGTCGCCTTTAATACCTGATTCAATACATGACCACATCTTATCACTAACATCAAAAGCCGCACAGTTACCACACAGCATAGTCTTAGCTGTCTTTTCTGTAATGTTCCACCGACGAGCAGCATCCTTCCAGTAAGACTCTGGCTCATTGGGATTGGCAGGACCGTAGTGGTATTCGTCTATGGCCTTTTGTCGATTCTTTAAGTTAACATCGATGTCATAGGTAGCAATAGGACAGCCTTTGTTAGCTGCTTCTACGATATTGATATACTTGCGATACATTAATAAATCTCCCGCCACTGTATAGCACAGGCAACATCCGCGGTTAATTGCTGTCCAGCAAATATAGTGCTGACAATGACCGCAAACACTTCACTGTCTGTGCTGTCAATGTTTTGACTGATAATGTTTTTCTTTGCTGCGGTAAGTGTACCTGTGGCCACTGGACTTAGACTGTTTTGACTTGAACCTGACGGAACATACCCTGAAGCAAATCGATCAGCATCTGCGACTGTAAAGCCTGTGGCGTTTACACAATATTCTACACCACTGTCGTTAGCGGCAGATGTCCATATTAAACCTCCAGGTGCTGTGGTACTTAGACTGGCAGCACTGGGCAGTTTAACAACTTCATAGACAATGGGTTCTGTTTTGGCAAACAGGCCGAGACTCAAAGGACGCACACTTAATCTGTTAGGATAGCTTTGAAAAGTATTTTTTAATCTAATGGCAATCAATGGAAAACGTGTTTGTCCAGGAGTGGGAGTAGCACGGTTCGTACTGTAGACACTCCAATCAATACCTGACTCGATATAGCCGCCTTCGCTCATCACTGAAGAGCAGACTTGATCCATAGCACCGCCTGGTGTTACCCCAGTGTTGCGTATTTCACAGCGTACAGGTAAGTTAGGGTTACTCATGTAAACAGTGGGCAATACATTACTGTGATAGTATTCGTGTGCTGTTATCAATGCTCCGTTGTGAACGAATCCGCAACGAACACGGCCAACACCCAACCACTGAAAGTCTATCCAAGCTAACTGTGTTTTAGTAACGTCTAACTTAAATCCGCTGGCACCTGTTCCATCACACTTGTCTACATTCCATTCACCCTGTGGCACACGGCGCTTGTATGTATAGGCCAATCCATTGACAGTTGTGTTGAAAGTTGCTTCGCTGGGTGTTCCACCTACATAGGTTCTTATAACCCAGTTTAGTGTTTGCGTAGTAGGACTTACCGTTGTACCATCCGCTGTGTCGCTGCCTACTTGTTCAAAGTAGATGCCATCTCTGTCGTCAAAGTATCCTGTGCGTTTAGTTACATTACGATGTGGAGCACGAAAGTTTACTGAACTATAGATAAGTTGACTTTTGCCTGGTTGGTAGTGATGATAGAATTTAGTTTGGTGTATGGCATAACTGGCCGTATTGCTACTGGTGGTTAACACAGCGGCTGATTGATCGGCAACAAATGTCACTGTGCCACCATTACCTACACTGTCAAGAAAGTTTGGATCTATGGCGTAAAGATGTTTGTAATCACCGAGAGTAAACAGTTCGCTGACTCGTTGACGACCAAATGCGTCTGGATTCATTTCAGCAACAGATACGTCACCAGAGATAGTGGCATTGACATTACCTGTTACTGTCCAAGGATTAGTGCCTTGATTAACAGTAATAGTTTCTAATGCTGATAAAGTTGTAGCGCCCAATTCTACTGTGCCTGTAGCATTGACAAAGATACGATTGCTGTCGCTGTTGGCGTTAGTGTCTTTGCTGATAGCAAGATAGTCATTGCTTATCTGCGTAAGAACACCATCTGCAATGTTTCCTCGCATACGGTCCCAAGTTGAACCGTTGAACACCATGTTGTGGTTTTCTGTGGGCAACACCACTGTTGGAGATGCTTCACCATCATTGACTGTTGAATCAAACAACAGATTGTTAGTACCATCCCACAGTTTAACTCTATCTACAATGACATCACCTTCGAGGCTGATACCATCAACATGCACACGCACCTGCGGCTCACCGCTGGCATTGTACTGCATTGACTTATGCAAGTTTAGGAGGTTAGGCTCGTCTGGATGAACATAGTTTGTAGAGTTTTGACTTCTTACACCCATGGTCTTCCTTTTACTAGATCTGTTGCCCCGTCATCTGGAGAAATATCATTTCCGTTATAAGGATTTGGTAATAAGTTTTTATCAAGTGTGTTAAGATCTCTATAATAAGGTTTAGTAGGATCTGCTGATCCACTAATGGTTCCGTCTTTTGCTACAGTTTTACCTTGTCTTTTTGCTTCTGCAATAGCAAGTTTTGCATCTTGGCGGTCTTGTCTAGTTGTTAGATGTGCTATTCCGTTTGCTGACATATTAAAACTCCTGCTGACTGGGATGCTGACTTGGATCTTTTACGCGAATATCATGCGGGTGTTTTGGCCCATTAACACCTCCACCAGCATGTGTTGTTACAGCTTCTATACTTGCATATTGCTCATCCGGCTGATTTTGTATTTCTCTGCAGGGATTTCCAGTCAGTAGATCTGCTATTTGTTTGATTCTATTAGGGTCATCCTGTCCCATACTTGTAAGAGGGCTTTGATCATTGCCCGAGTCTTGATCTGCTCGATCAATGATGTCTGCCATTTTTCTAAGTATTTCTGATATTTTCATAATATGTATTTATTGTTAGTTTAGCCTATCCAAAATTGTGTAGGTCTCGTAGCCGTGGATCCTGAAACAAACTGTTCTGTTGAAGTAATACTAACTGATAGAGCATATTCGTCAGTGGCATATTCTTGTGTAAACAAAGTATAGCCTTTTGCGTAGCTATAAGCTTGCCATATATTTCCTCCAACCGGGTAAAAGTTAAAGGTAAATGATACACTATCTTCCCCATCTAGATCTGCCAAATATCCAGTTTCTATACTGTTTAATGTCACAGAGTTTGATGCTGTAACACCAGTTTCTAAATCTGTAGATTGAGTATAAGTGTAGGATATTTCTTGAACTGATTGATCTACAAGATTTAATCCAACAGTATCTAATGGATAGTTGTATCTTACAGAACTTTCAAACTCTGTTGCGTATTCTATAGGCGCTTCAGAAACTACATTAATGACTTGTTTTATACTGTCTGTTGCAGAAATAGCAGTAGCAGCAACTTCTACAAAGTTGAATATCTGTTGAACTTGTTGGTCAGCACTAATAGTCCATTCAACTGTATTTTCTACATTTACTTTCTGCTCAATAGAAGTAATAGATACTGTAGCTAGTACACCAGAATCAACAAAGTTAAAGATCTGTTGTACATCGTCAGCAGCAGAGATTTCTAATGCAGCATTATCAAAAGCTGTTAGCTTACTTTCTTCTGAAGCTATTGTTACTGTAGCTAATACTGCACTATCTTGATAGTTAAATATTTGAAGAACTGCTTCATTGGTGTCTATTGCTAGATCTGTAGAATCAACATAAACAGCCGTACTTGATACTAAATCAGTTGCTGCAATTTCTAGTATAGCAGCATCTGTTGAAGTTAAAGAGTTTACTTCACTAGTTATTGTTACTGTAGCTAATACTGCACTATCTTGATAGTTAAACAGTCGACTAAACTCTTCGCCGGCAGTTATTTCTAAGTTAGTTGTGTCAACATAGACTGCTGTATTTGATACTAAATCAGTTGCTGCAATTTCTAGTATAGCAGCATCTGTTGAAGTTAAAGAGTTTACTTCACTAGTTATTGTTACTGTAGCTAGTACACCAGAATCAACAAAGTTAAAGATCTGTTGTACATCGTCAGTAGCTTCTATTATTAACTCTGTAGTATCAACATAAGATACAATATTAGAAACTAACGAAGTTGCATCTATTACAGTTTCTGCTGTATCTGAAAATACTAATTTTACTTCTGTTAAATCACTAGTTGCAATTTCAATAGAAGCATTATCGCTTATACTTTGTGTATTAACTGTCTCTTCTGTCGCTCGTATTTCTAAAATACCAACATCGGTTGCAGCCGATGCTATAGAGATACTATCTGTACTTCCTATTTCTAATGTTACAGTATCTACTATGTCATAAGATTCGGGAAGGTTAAGTACAGAAATACCAGCTATTTCGAGAGCAGCAGTTTCAACAAAGCCGTAAGAAGGAGATTGTGCTGGTGCTTCTGACCCTATAGCACCTGTACCAATTGGGTCAAAACCAATGGCCATCAGTTACTCCTTAGGCCTGAGATTCAGACCAGCTTATACGACCTGTGATGTTAAATGGGTTAGTACTTGTAACTGTAGAAGGGTCTTCAATCAGTTTAGCAACTAAGGTCAGCACATCGGGTCCATCTGGATAAGTTCCATCACCGCCCATAATACTGTTACCTAATGTAGCAATATCTCCAAGGTCAGCAGATGTTACAACCGGAGTTCTACCAGTTGAACCTGTTCCACCCTGAGCACGGAAGCTGTAAACAACAGTTCCACCTGAGATTGTATCACCCGTGCCGTGATAGATCAGCTGACTCAAACTTGGATTTGTCACTCGTTCAAAGTTATTGTTGTTAATCTGTCCGTTGAGCAACAATGTGATTTCAGCACTGTGCGTACTGAGAATACCTACGCTTTGCAAGATTAACTGCATACGATTTATAATCTCACGCTCACCGAGGAAGCCTGGTGTATTTGTGTCTACACTCGGAGCTAATCTAATACTGATCAATGGCACATCATATACCACAGGAGTAGATGCTGCACTTAAAGTAACAGTATAGTTGCTGGCGGTAGGAGCTGTGGCTGTTGGCTGTCTATCGATTACCAGTAGAGTTCTCGCAGCTCGTTGACCAAAGTCATTGTTAATCACAGTGTCAACAGAAGCCAAATAAGGCTGACGAGGAGTAATCTGGTTATTAGTGGGAACTTGTGTTCGTGTACCAGCTTGTAGACCAGTTCCTGTGATTGCGAGGCCAGTACTAATACTGTTGAACTGACTGTTTGGTGTAGCTACTAATAGAGCAAAGCCAATCTGTCTTAGCTGTGTACCTGTCCATAGTTGATATGTACCCTGTGTTTCAACTCTTGCACTGACAACTTGTGTTGCTGTACCTACAATAGAAACTGTATTACTGTTGGCCGTAAACACATAGGCTTTGTCGTCATCAAATCTTCCGTCCATGATAATACTAGTACCCCAGTGTGCTAATGCTGGTACATAAGTTGGTGTTCCAGTATTTTCAATTTCGTATCTTGCTGGTAAGTTACCGCTTCGCATGTAAGCTTCAGTCTGTTTGTTGTTGTGTATGAATTCGTGTACATAAACTACCTGTCCGTTTTGATTTTTAAATCCAAAACGAACTTTACCTGCACCGTACCAGCTGTAATCCATGTAAGCCATTTGTATTTTATTTGTGTTTAGTACAAATCCTAATGGTCCTGTTCCATCGCAGGGATCAATACTCCATTCAGGTCTTGCAACTTTTGTATCAACGGTCTTAGTGAGAATAACATTGGTAGCATCTACTCCTCTATAACTTGGCAGTATGAATAATAAAGTATTGCTGAATATCTTTGAAATAAGATATGTCTGACCTTTGATAACAATCCTGTCATTTTCTTGTAGCTGACTGCTAAACTTGGTGTTAGTACCCTCAACCCGGCCGCTCTTAAACGACACACTGACTGTTCCGCTTAACTGAAGCGTACTACTTCTTCTAACACAGTAGAGTTCTTGTCCGTCATACTCAAAGAACAATCCGTTTTGATCGTCAAACAAACCACATTTGAGTTTGCTATTTTGCCAACTGTTTACACTAAACTCAACAATGCCGGGCGCTATTAGATCGTTAGGTACACTGTCTAAAGAATATTGAAATGTATAATCATCTACGATCTTAGTTACAATCTGAACACCGTTGTACACACTGGCACTGGTTCCAGTGGTTCCAACTACAGTAATGCCAAGACCAGCTGACAGTCTATGAGGATATCGTGTAGTTGCGGTAGCTGTTAAAAATCCAATACTGCTTGGAACAACTGTGGTCTTAATAGTTTCTTTGGCTGCGTCTATTGCTGCCTTGCTAGCTTCAAGAGCATCAGCTGCCCAAGTAACGCTTGGCACTGTTCTTACCACTGCTGGTACAGCAGCATTGTCAATGGTGTCTCTTGTGATTTCAGCAAGAGTAACTAAAATAGCAGCATCGCCAGCGCTGGCATTATTGCCACTGGTTACCTGTGTTAGTGCATTTCCTGCCGTTTTAGTAATGAGAGTGCCTGTGGCAATGTCATCTATAATATCTGCTAATCTTTGATAGGCCGCCACAGTCTGTGTAATATGTTCTGGCACAATGCCAAATCTGCCATCTGCATAGGAATACAAGAAGAACTTGGCTTGATCGTAGGTTGCCGAGTTGCCGCCATAGAGTATATCATAGCACATAGCATGAACAGCATACTTGATATCTCGAGTACACTTGCTAACATCGTGATCGTAATTTGGATAGGTAAATGCCACATAGGCATTTATTTCTTCTTCAATGAATTCAATGTTAGCTAATAGTTTATCTTTGGCGGCGATTCTACTGGTTGTAGCATCTGTTGGATTAGTAAAACTAATGGCACTGGCAGCTTCTCTGCCGTTGTTAACGATGGTCAACAGCTCAGTGTAGAAACTGTTGACTCTTGCTGTAGAAGTTACATCTCCGCTGACTGCACCAAGTGCTAATATTTCATCTCTGCTGTCTTCAATAGCTTCGATAACTCTTGCACTGATATCTAAACTGTTAGATTCAGCAATACCTAAGAAACGAGCATTGTAGTTTGTGCCCAAAGTAATATCAAATCCAACACCGTCAATAAAGTAACCAATGTCTCTACGGCACTTGGTTACCTTGTCAGTGTCCTCAATGACTTGTAGTGTATCAAAAGTTGTTGTTGGACTAAAGTTAACCGCAAACGAAACTTGAATACCTTTACCAGATTGATAACGGAAGTACTTGCGAGTTTGACGAATCATTGTACTGTCTGGATTCGTACTTGGGATAAGCTCAACTCCTCCGTCATAAGGTCTGTGTAGCGCAAATCCATCTGCTCTAATCAACAGTGCCGTACCTATTGCATACTCTGCGCTAGTATAGGCCTCGGGCACAGTTTCTCTCAACACCATGTTTGTTTTGCTGTTTACATATCTTATTTCTCGTTCAAGGGTAGAACCAATAGAAATTAAATGTAGCACTGCTACAGAAGTTCCAGCGGTTGTTACATCCACAGTGTTGGTTCCAGCAACAGCATCGTTATAAGTAGAATGTAGTGTAAATTCATTAGCAGGAGTTACTAACCCTGTGGATCTTGTATAGTATATAACTCCGTTGGTAGTTCCAGTTGGCGCAGTAGCTGAGTTCATTTTTACTGGAGAACCATCAGGCAACCCATGAACTGAACTGGTAAACACATTGGTGGTAGTGTTAACGCTGCTCACACTCTTTGTCACAGTTGATTCATTAGTGTACATTACAAATGTATCACCTGGACTAAAGGTCGCTGTAAAGTTAGTGTTACTACCAGATATTGTAGCAGAGTCAGCACTTATGCTAAATGTTCCAGATCCTAATACTTCTCCGCTTATGCTTGATGTTGTAAACTTATGTCCACCATTACCGGCGCTGGTAATGGTCACAGGTGAGCCATTGGCAGCATCTAACGCCGTGGCTGCTAGTTTAAACCAGTCTCTATTTACTCTAATCACGTAGTAAGTTGTTGATGCTGTTAGGCCACCTGGTGCTATGCCGTCTGTTGTGAACACTACAGGAGTTCCAGTAGTCATATAATGATCTACACTGTTAATAGCACTTCTACTTAGATCAAAATATTGAGTAGGATTAGTTACTAGTATTTCTCGTTGAGGAACAGTTGTAGGTGCTGCAAGTGTAAAAGCAGTGTCGCTTGTTTTACTAACAAGATCATAGACGCCATCACTGCCACCAATACTGATAGAACTTAACTTATGTGTGCCAGTTCCTGCAGAAGTAATATCAACTAAGTTAGCTGTTCTAAGTGTACCAGTTCCTGATGGAGTTGGTGCTAGATCAACTATGTCAGTATTACCGTTTGCACCTGCTTTTGACCAGTGTAGAGTACAGGTACTTGCGCCAGTACTTCTAATCCAGTACCATGCTCCATTGGTTAGTCCACTGATAGGAGTTGCACTGAGATATTGTACTGCATCTCCTGTGGTAAATCCGTGAGCTGATTGAGTTGTGATTACATTGGTGGTGGTATTAACACTAGTTGCTTGGTTAACAGAAATAGCGTTTGTTTTCCATCCTGCGCTGGTTGTAGCCAACTTGACCCTATCAACAGTCTTTTGAAATATATAATAAGTTCCACCATCGGTCAAGCCGCCAATAGTAGTTCCGCCCTCATCTGAGTAGACAACCGGACTACCGTCAGTTAATGCGTTTCCAGGTATATAAACGCTGTCGTTGTTTAGATTTGGAGTTCTTGTTTCAACTGCAAATACTCCGTTGGTTGTTCCTACACCGGTTAACTGAATTACTGTACTGGTATCATTATTTTTAAAGCGAATTCTATTTGAGTTAACAAACTCAACTTTGTAGGTTGTTCCTGATGTAATACCAGTAGGCGGTGTTCCGCTGGTTGCTGTGAAAACAACGACATTATTGTCAGCTAATCCGTGATTGGCAAAATACATACTCCATCTTTCATTGATTAAGTTGACCTTAATCATAAAAGCTGTAGCTGTGGCACTTGTCAAGTTAATCAGTGCTCCGCCACTTGTTGTTGACCAACTCATTGAAGTTGATGATCTAAGGGTATGCGGATAATAAAGTGTAAACCCACTAGTAAGATTTGTACTGGTTGTCAAGTTACTGGCAGTACCGTTAAAAAACATCACTGGCTGATTTTGGAAACTAGTTAGATTGTGATTCTCGTCAAAAGTAATACTTTCAACGTTAGTTGTTGTATTTGCAGAAATAGCTTTATAGGCTCTGATAAATGCGCTACGCATTACGCCGCCGTCTGATCCTGCTGCGGTAAGATTTATTCTAGTAGTGCTGCCTCGAACAGTAGTTAGATAGATAGTAGTTGTGTCTATTACTCTTACAAAATAACCAGTATAGTTAGTTAGGCCGCCAATGACCCCATTACCTTCACCGGCTACATATAAGAATGGTGTATTATCTGTAAATCCATGTAGGAAAGGAAACTGTATAGTTTCTGCTGTGGTATTCACAGTTATTTGACTGTTGGTAAAATATACAACTTCTTCAGCACCGGTATAAGTATGAACCTGTGTTGCACCAAGTGAGAATCCGCTTTCTCCTGTTGCTGTGTTATTAGTAGTAGTTGCTGATACAGAGTTATAGTTTTCAGGAACAGCTTGTGTAGAATCTGTAGTAGACACTGCTGTTGAAACGCTGTTAGTCAAAAAGAAACTAGTTCCCGAAGTAAAGTCTGTGGGAAATTCTGTGTTAACTGTAAGAGTAGAATTAGTTCCGCCGTCAGTGTTTACACTGCTAATATTTGACAGTTTGAACTCAGTGCCTTGATAAACACTTCCTGGAAATATTTGAGTATAACTATCAAGGATACTACCAGTAAATGATTGATTATTTTTTGCCTTGTATTGAAAACTAATAGTTGAGCTGGCACTGGTTACTACAAATGCACCATTGGCGCTGATGCTCTTAGTTCCTTGAACAATGATAGGACTACCCGGTATAAGATTATGTTCACTGCTACAAGTTACGGTTATAATATCGCTGCCATTGATACTGGTAATGGCAGTAACTGAAAGATCTTCGTCGCCGTTTCGAGCAAAAAAGGTGGGAATATTTTTAACCAGTTCAAGAGTTTCCCATTTGGTGCTTTGAAGTCCGTATTCAAAGTCAGTGTCAATCAAATTCTCTGGTTGACTAACACGAATCTTACTTACAGGATCAACGAACGTTTCCGCAGGACTAAAGTCAACGCTGTCAAGTTCAACGAATATCTGTAACTTGTCTGTACTGCTCATTGATGAACAGTCATAATCGAGAACGACTGTAGTGGTTTCTGCCGTAGTGTCTACGCTGTAAGAACTGATCCCGTTGGTATCGTCGTTGAAAGTATAGATCGTTTGATTAGTTGTTACATTGGTTATTAACAGTAATCTTTCTCTGCGATAGATACCATTAATAACAACAGTATCTGTACTTGGGTTAAAGGTGTATCGTGGTACTAGGTATTTTGACATTCTGGTTAACCTCCGAGAGCTATTGAAAGCGCCGTAGCTTTCGACAAGGTCTTATCATTTGTTGCATGAGAGCTGCCGCTGACCGTGATAAAAATATATTTTGTTCCCGATCCAAAGTTTGTTTTGTTATTTGAATTAGAGCTTGCTGATACAGTTGATCTTTCGACTGTATTTGTAGAACTAATATAAGTGCCAATACCTGTTTCCCAGTTTGCTGTTCCTTCTTCAACTATTGAGTAGTCAAATATTGAACCGTTAGAACACACTGAACTAAACGTTCTAAATCCTGTTGGGTTTCCTGTTAGTGCTACATTGCTTAGACCAGTAAAGTTTCCAGTTTCCTTTACACGATCAGCTCTTACTTTATTAGCCATTGCCTAATCCTTTATCAAGGATTATTCAATGTTATTGTTAGAGTAATTCTAATCTCGTCACCATTGTTAGCAATGTTAATAGGAGCATTACTAAATCTGTTGGCAAACATTAGATCGCCTGTAGTTGCTCTAGTTACATAGTAACCGTAGACATTACCAGCTGCGCCTGTAAAAGCAAATGTTACTTGGGGGTAAGCAGCTGAACTAGGGTCACCAGGAGTCATAACGAAATTTCCTGGGGTTAGAGTTACTGCTGAATAACCATTTCCGCTGACTTCTGTATAGTCTCCTGCAACATCAGTTTTAGAAGGAGTTTGGTTGTCGCTATACAGTCTTAGTACTAGGTTTTCAGGTGCTGTTTTATTAATAAAATTTTCTAAAGCAACTTGTTCAGCTGCATTTGTAAATACCACGGCCATTTTTGTAATCCTTTAATAAGAGAGTTCTCTAATCTTATTTATTCAAAGCTATAGGTAAATTCTACAGAAAGCCCGCGGCCGCGATTGACGTTGCCTACCGCAGTAATATCTACAGTTAGATAATCGTCTACAATCATATCAATATTAACTGTAGCTGTTTGTTTTACTGACCCTGCGGAAAAGTTTAAAGTTTGTACATTTGTACCATTTTTCTTAACTATCACTGTAACAGTGGAATCTGCTGCTTCTGCTAATCGAGCTGTTATTTTATTAATATTAACTGATCGAGGGTTGTACCATCTAACTGTACCTGTTGTTGGTTCTAGTATTCCATCCTGATATAATGTAACTGTTTTATCTACAGTTTTAAATGTAATACTTTTAGGATCGCTCAATGTATCTGTTGTGATCAGCACACCAGATCCTGCTATGAACTCAATGGTATCGAGCCCAGTAGCTATCAAATCATTTTGCCCGTCTACTTTCCAAGTTTTAAAAGTAGAGTTCATTCCAATCTTAACAGCACCACTGCCTAGATCTGTGATGTCGAAGCCACTGTCAGTGTCAAATCTAATAGCAGTAATGTTTGTTAATGGGCTTGAAACAGTGTTTGTTGCGTCTATTAAACTAACAGTTAACGGGCCGGGAATAGTTGGCTTGTTGGTTAAATCTGTGTAACTACCACTAAACAATGATGGCTTGTTAGTTAAACTATTGTAGTTGCCATTAAATCCACTTATAACTTGGTTGTTTATTTGTATAGTAGTACCGTCAACTTTAACACCACCTTTAACTGTGGTGCTTGCTGTTGGTAGTGTGTATCCGCCGCCGCTACCGCCTCCGACAGCTATACCTCCTTCAGTTTGTCCGTCGCTTAATCTAAGCTCGCCAGTTTCTATATTAAAAAATAAGTTGCCTTCTTCGCCAACAAAGGTTTCTATATCATCTTTAACTAAACCAGCTTTGATCTTTCTTAAAAATGCCATTATCGCTCCAGGCTATTTTTAGCGAACAAACGGGCTTCTTGTTGGTTGTGTTGGCTCGTCGGGTTCGTCTTCGTCTTGTGTAAGGTCTTGAATTACAGGGCTTGTTTTTCCCTGACTTGCTTTCTTCAACTCAATATCTTGTTGTAAAGGCGGAACCATGACAGGATTAAGATCGAGTTCCTGCGGATCTTTTGGGTTTTCTTTTCCGTTCATATCAACTTCTGGATCACCATCTCCGTTGATTTTAATGGTAATAGGAACGTTTATAACAAATTCTCTGGCTCTCATTTAGGTCTCCGTTACGATATTTATCGCTTGACTTTGGCTTTGAAAGAATATAAAATACTAATATGCGCCTAAAGCCAAACGAAACCTACGAATCTTGGGCTAAAAGAGTCCAAGAATTTGAGTTAGCTCAAGCAAAAAAAGAGCTAGCCAAGGGTACGGATATAAATTTGGTTATGGAGGCTATGAGTGCTAGGATTCAGCAAAAGTTATTACATCCTATTCTAGTGGCGATTAGAGAAAATAGCAGTAAAGACTTTGATGTTGAAAAAAGCAGAAAGGCCTACGAAGAGGCCTATTTGAAAAATAATGGTCCTAAACCGGACCACTTAACCGAAGATTAATTGCACCAACTCTGTTTAGCTTCGCCGTAGTATTCACGAGCAAAGCCGTTGGCAATCAGAGCAGCACGTAGGCTTTGTCCGTTGATTAAAATGTCTCCCAAGACACGCCCTCCAAACTTGTCCCAACCGTATAGTGTTGCTTGGAACTTGCCGCCTGCGGCTGCTGCTTTTGCAATGGCGTTCTTAGTAAATGCTGAAGCAGCTTCGCCTCGTTGCGCTTCACTAGGACATTGAGCACGAAATCCTTTTTCTGGAGTGTCAACTCCGTAGACTCTAACAGCTAGCTCAGGTTTTAAAGGAGCAGGAAGAAATGGGGCAGCAATAACAACGGTATCACCGTCACTGACACGCAAGATTTGTGCGTCATATGTTACACCTTGTGGTTGTTTTTGTGCCAAGGCTAGCAGGGGTGCTGCCAATAATAAAAGTAAAAGCTTTTTCATAGTAGTCCTTAAATGTACTACTATTATTTATTAGAAGCTGTTATTAAACCAACCGATTTTACGACCCTCTGCAAGGCGGCGATCGTGTTCTTCTACTGAGCTTGGGTAACGCCATGCCCACACAGCAACTAGAGCCATAAAGACAGCAGTGCTGATTACACCGATAGGCTTAACACCTGTTGCCCACATAATAATCAAGCTGGAACTCATCATGGCCAACATGAAATATTTCATTTTTTGTGGGAATACACGCTTTTGTCCCCAGTTAGTAAGGAACGGTCCAAATATTTTATGATTATATAGCCAGCGGTGCATACGCTCATTGCCTTTGGCAAAGCAATAGGCTGCAAAAACAACAAATGGACTGTAGGGGATGCCAGGTGTGACAACCCCTACATAGGCAAAGCCTAAGCTAATAAATCCTAGTATGTTCCAGAATAGTTTTTTCATAGATTTAGGTATGGTTCCCAACTCTTGTGTCGAATTTGGAACGGCATTTGCTTACGCTTGTTTACCAGTTCCCAAAAGTCTGGCTTCTGAGGACGGTACTTAGGACGAATGCTCTTGTTATTGCCTTTATTGGCATTACATTTACCGCAGGCAGTTACACAGTTTTCAAAACTGGTCTTACCGCCGTGGCTGCTAGGCAGAACATGGTCAAGTGTACAATCCTTCTTTTCTAACTTAGAACTGCAATAGGCACAAGTGTACTGGTCGCGTAGAAACACGTTGGATTTTGAAAATCTAACGGTAGTTTTTGGCTTCATGTACTCGGTTAGCATCATAACGCTCGGCACTTGGGTTTCCCAACGAGCGCTGTGTACTATCCAACCGTCGTGCCATTCTAGTACACGGGCTTTTTCTAAAACCATGTACTTGATTGAATCTTGCCATGTTAGGGTGCTCAATGGCAACCAGCTAACAGGCTGTGCATCGCTGTTTAATAATAATGTGTCGCTCATGATAATACTCTGAGTGGGGGTTTATAATACTTGATTATAAACTCAAAAAGTATTTATGCCAACATTTTTTGAGCAAACTCAGAACCGGCTAGTTCAATAGATTCAGTCCACTGTGTTTGATTTTGAAATCCAAACACAATATTAGCATTGGCTGTAGCAGTGAGCCAACTTTGATTACGATCGTAAGGAGGACGACCTTCTATTTCGTTGGCCAACTGTCCTTTGGTCCAACCACATAATCCTACAAATATGCGCCATTGAGAAGGAAGATATCCCATTGCCATTTTTGTAAGAATCTCTTGACTAGAACTAATACTAAAGTGTTCATTAACAACCATAGTATTATCACAGACCCAATCATTTGAATGTAGCATTGTCAGGGCCTTTACATTAACAGGTCCTCCGATGTGTACTACTCCCGGAAGATCTAGCATTACATTGTTTTGTTTTGCAAAATCTTTTATAGTTACTTGGCTTGGTTTGTTAAGGACTAGGCCGACACTACCACTGTTGTGATGTTCAGTCAGTAGAACTACAGTTTTTTGAAAAAAGTTTCCTTTTACGCTAGGTGGGGCGATTAATAAGTTTCCTACTAGGTGTTTCATGCAAATCTTTGTACAGTTTGTGAAGCATCTGCTACAGTAATAATACCGTCTTTGTTTTTATCTAAGCCCGAGTTCTGATCATAGACTTTTCCAGAGAATCCAGATGCTCCTCGTTGTCCTAATACATGATCGGGACCTTTGCCCATGGCCGCTGGCATAAACACAGCCATATACAAATCTTGTAGATTAGATCCTGGTCTTAGTCCTACCATTTTAAAATATTTGTAAACATAATCTAGTTGCTCTACAGCTGACATTTTAGCTAGTTCTGCTGTGGTTGTTCCTAGAGCAGCGGCAGTCTTTGGCATAAACTGTATTAGTCCAGTAGCACCGCTTGTTTTATTTACACGACTAGGATCTACCCCTGATTCTAATTTCATCACCGCAATCATGTCTTTAGTATTAACTCCTAGCTCTTTACACATCTTTTCTAATTTTTTGTTAAAATCTGGATCTTGAATAGCACTGACATCTACATCTTTGCCGCTGCGGCCTCCTGGTTTAACATCGGCTTCTGTACTTTTCTTTAACTTAGCAACAATCTCAGGTTTAGATGCAAGTATAGCATTTATTTTCTCTATTGTCTGTGCATCTGGCTCTCCTGTAGGAGAAACTCCATTAGCTTTTTGGAAGTCTCTAACTGCTCTACTAGTTTCTGGTCCTCTGATACCATCAACACCGTGTCTAGGCAATGGGAATCCTAGTGCTATCAATGACTTTTGTAAATCTGCAACTTCTGGCCCTCTGTTTTTAGTTGGAACTTCTAATGTAAACATGCCAGGAACAGCAGCTTTAACTTCTGCAGAGGTTCCTCCCCTTCTTGGAGTCTTGACAACCTCATTAGCAACTTCTCTGTACACACCCATTGTAGCATGTACACCATCTGTAAGAGGTTTACCGTTAATATCAATGATTTTAACTGCGCCAATGGCAGACTTAATAGCACTTCTAACTTCTTCTTGATAGTCGCCGCCGTAGTATTTTGCAAGGCCTGCACCTCTTCCTGGGCCATTTGGGAACAACATAAAGATCACAGTGGCACCTTGTGCCTGTACTTTCTTTACAACATTGGCAACATTGTTGGCTATTTCTTGGGCTGGTCGCAATGGTCTTTTACCTTGACTATCCATGTGTGCTCTAGCTGCATTAGCAGTGTCATTAGCTCCCTGGCTAACTAATACAACAGCTCCTTTTGGGATTTTATCGATGTTTCCTAACATTTCACTGTCAGTGCTAGATCTTCCGCCTATTGCTAGATTTACCCAATCTTTGCCGCCGGCGGTAGCTACCGCTACAGCATGACTATCACCTATGGTATAAAATTTCCCAGCTTGCTCAAATATTTTAAATTCTTTAAATCTCATTTTTTATCCTATATTAGCCATTGGGTCAACAGGTCTGCCTGCAACATGTTTCTCCCAATGCAGATGAGGACCAGTGCTGTATCCAGTGCTACCAGAAAGTGCTAGAGTTTCTCCCTTTGACACTTTTTGACCAGGTTGTACTTTAATTTTTGATAGATGAAAAAACTTATGAACAGTGCCGTTAGCATCTAATATAACAAATACACCTTCGGCACCATTATTATTTCCAGCTGACTTTATTACACCATCAGCTGGTGCTACTACCGGTGTTCCTACAGGAACAGCAAAATCTGTACCAAGATGGTTATGTGCTTTGCCTACAGAAGTTCTATGTCCAAATGGACTGCTTACACGAGCTTTAACTGGTAAGCCGCTAGGAACATCTTTCCGACCTGCTTCTTTATCAAGCTTATCTGCATTTGATTGAGGTGCTTTATCAACATCTTGAGGTTTTATTCCCTTTTTATAAGCATCCATTGCAGCCCTTGTACGAGGGCCCATGATACCGTCAACACCATCTTTCTTAGGACCGTAGTTTCCTAAGTCGTAACCTAAATCTTTTAATGTTTGCTGTAACTTTACAATCTTAGGGTCGCTGACAGCTTCTGAAATAATCTCTAAAATCTTCATTTTCTAGTGCCCCAATCTGGTATCTTACCACCATACTTTTTGCCTTTGACCTTGTGTCCGCCCATGACCATACGGCTTTCTGGTCCCTTACCCATCTTGTGGCTCTTGTTGCCTTCTCTAGCGCGAAGACCTTGACTCTTACAGCTCGCTAGATTACTTGCACCTAGTTCTTTATTAGGCTTTGTACTTAAACACAAAGATCTACTGGCTTTTTCGTCTAGTTCAAGCAAATCTTGTTGGGTGATAAACTCGTTGATTCTCATAAGAGTATTTATCAAGCTTCTGTGTCCAACCATTCGTAAACATTAAGCCACTGTCTTTTGCCTATTGTTTCTTTAAGATGTTTGAGATTAGCACAGGTTGTAGTTCTCCAGCGTGTTTTTTCAGCTTCGGGAACTTCTATAGTGCGTATTTCTACACCTTCTTGATCTGCTATGGTTTCAGCAATGTCTAAGAAACTGTGTGCAAGGCCAGCACCACAGTTCCAAATACCGCTGCCCATAACTGTATTCATAAAATCTGTATGTAAACGGCAAACATCCCCTACCCATGTCCAGTCACGTTTCACATGTTCTGCGTTTTCCCAAACTTCAATGTAACCTTCTTTACGAGCTTGTTGTCGCCACTTGTATATTGCATTTGCTCTACGACCTCGTAGATGCATCCATTTACCATAGACATTAAAATAGCGGAATCCTTGTACCATTACACTTTGAGGTTGATCAAATACCCAACGGTCAAACAAATATTTTGACCAAGCATAGGGTGTTTGAGGGTAACAAGGTGCAGTTTCGCTAAAATCTTTTGTGTTTCCGTAAACTGAACTAGAGCTTGCATATTGCAAATGTACGCCGTTTTCATTGCAGGCATTAAACAATCGTTGACTAAACTCTAGATTTTGATGTAGTACTTTGTCTACATCTGTTTCGGTCATATCGGCAATAGCACCTAGGTGTATTACCCACTTATAACTTCTTACATCAGGGAAATCGCTATCGCCCCATTCCCAACCATCTACGTGATAGCCCTGCTGATGTAACCAGCTGGTCATATTACGACCAATAAAGCCTTCATGGCCTGTTACTAAAACTCTCATAGTTACCTCGCTAGTCTATTTAAGTTTTAATATTTAAAGGCAATAAAAAAGCCCCTTACGGGGCTTTGCTAAGGTTGTCTATGATTAGACAGACATTCCCAAGCTCTTAGCTAAGTAGCCAAGTGCTACGATTTCACGGCTAGGCTTGCCGAGTTCGTACTCGGTAACCTGAACACCGTTGCCTGCGGTGCGAGTGTTAGCATAGACAGCATAACCATGCTGACGAATGCGGCTTGCTTCTGCGGCAATGTTCTTAATGCCAAAACGCTTTTCTGCTTGAGCGGCAGTGATCTTGTCACCTTCGCAAAGTGCGTTGAAAAGCTTAAAAGTCTTGGTTTCTTTATTGATACGTTTCATAGTAGTTTTTCCTTTTAGTAAAACTAGCTTTTTACCAGTGCTAGTATTCTGTTAGTATAGCAAACAAAAATATGTAGGTCAAGCAGAATGGCAAGATTACTTAACTGTAATCCCCAAAGTGTCTGCTTCAGTTTTATCAAGATGGCCAATGAACGTTTTGTTAGGAAAACGCTTTTCGATAATGGCAAGAGCTTCTTGCAAAGACTTACCTTGTGCCAAAAATTCGTCATTGTCTTCAGCAAACAAATAAAGCATTTCGCCGTGCCGTTCTACTTTAAGTTTTCTAACTTCTTTTGAATCTGATGTGGATTCGTTTTCTTCTTTGGCTTCTTTATATTTTTCAAGAAGAGAAATCATGCTTTTCGGATCGGATAATAATTTATCTAGAATCGCTTTGCTGGCTCTAAACCAACCAGCAATAAATCCAAGGATAAAGATAAAGAGTAGAAATAAAATGTCCATTAATATCTTTCGTTTACGTTTTCTTGAAATCGTTGTAGGAATGCAGGCTCGAGGCAACTATAACTAGTTTTTGGATCTCCAAGTTTAGAATAGACTATCCAAATTTCGTCTTCGGTTCTAGCAACCGCAGTTACTCGAAACTTAGCACCATTCATGCCTGTCCAAATAGAACCTGTTGTAACTTTGTTTGTCATCTAGAGCTCCCTTATGTATATTATAGGATCAAAAATAATAACAGTCAATAAGAACTGCCCCACTTAAGAGTCCAAAAAGTGTAGTCTTTTGCTTTTAGTCTGGCAGTAATTTTATATTTATAGCCATAAAACGTATGGTCTAAGTGCCGATGCCAAACAGGCGGCTCAACTGCATGTTCCATAACCCATTTGCCGGACTCGCTTTGTTGCCATTCGTAAATAGGCTGAGCGGCGTAGAGTTCGGGATCATCTACGTCCGCTAGATCAAAGATATGAACTACGACTTGTTTTACTTCCACAATCTTATCATGGACTTGATTGAACTGTTGTGTCAGCTGATTCTTCTGTGAGTACAAGTTGCTTGAAGGTATCAAAGTTGGTACGGGCCCTTTCGAGTCCAGGGTATTTTTTGCATAGCTCATTTAGTTTTTGTTCCTCGGCTCTCTTTGCTTTTGCCCAATCTAACAGTTCTTGCGCTTCTGGGCTAAGTTCAATAGTAGGATAGGATGTAGCAAACTGCTTCCACATATTGCCATCGTTGACTTCCATACAATTCATATTAGGATTCCAACGAACCATTCCTGCTCCTACAGATCCTGGACTAATATAGGGATCTGATGAGTTTGCACCGTTAACTACAATGTATCGGCCGCCATTTATAGACTTTATCATATGTTTCCTTGTTTGATTTAGTAGTTGTATTCTATAGTATATTCTTTTATTTCTATCAAAGTGCTATACTTGACTATAATCCAAGATAATCTAGGATTCCAATCACATACTAGATTCCAATAGACATCAGATCCTCCTATGGATCCGCCTTTGTAAATTTTTATATTATGATGTATACAAAAGTCCCAAAACTCTCTACACACTTCTCGATTTGTCTTCCAGCTAGTTATCATTATAACTGGAGTATTATCATCTTTCATCTAAAAATAATATCATTAATCATCATTGTCTCCTTCGAAACACTTCCACCAAATAACCCCTAGTACAAAAATAACAATAAGGCCAACTAGGCCCATTAAAATTGGATTCATTCGTCTCCACTCCATTTCAATATAAACCAGTCACGCTGGCTTTCTTTTTTAAAACTCCATAACACCTCTGTCATGCGAGTACCTACGCCTTGCGGACTTGATGCCCATGCATCCATTTCTGCAAGTTTTTCTTCATTAATCTCTTCTTTGTCTATGACTACACCGGGTAGCCTCCAAAGCCCAACTTCGCAGGTTTTCATCTTCATTAATACTTCCTCAGCATTGATCTTTACCTATAACAGAAAACATAACCTCAGTTACAGATTTTAAGTCTACATTATACAAAGGTACTGCGATGGATATCAAATCTTTTTGATAAGTGTTTATTCTAATATCATCAATCCTTGCCTGAGAAAAATACCTATTAGTTGACAAAGGAACACAAGCAGAATGTATGTTTTTGATTCCTTGGTTAAAGGATACTACAAGGACAGGAGAACGCCTTTCAAAAATATTAGTTAGAATACGATGTGCTTTTCCGTCATTAAAATAATAACTTTTTCTAGCATTGGGCCTAAAAAAGTTATCATCATTAGGTGCATCAGCAATCATTACAGTCGTGCTGGCGCTAGATTTGTCACCGTCTTCGATCTTAGCTAGGATTTCCTGCAAAGATTGTATAAATGATTTGGTCCAAGTTACAGATACTTGGGCAGTATAATAGACTTGTCTGTTAGAATCTAGTTTGAAGTCTGAGTTACGCAGTGCTACATCAAAGCTTCTACTAGGATAAAACTCCACAGCTTTGGCTACAAGAACATCACCTTGCTGTTTAGTATTAGTGTAGGAAGCAACCTTTTCGCTGATAGCAGAGCCATTTACTGTGCTAGTAGTATTCTTTGAAATGATACGGCTTTTGATTTTGCTATCAGAAACCCAAACATCTGCAACAACAATGTATTGTCCAGACCTTTGTTCTACAGAAATAACGGTGAATCTGTCAACGTAACCAGAACTAAAGTCAAAAATATCATCTTTGACTAGCCGTTGGTCTTGCACTACAACTTCAGTGAGCAGTAGTGTGCCTACCTTAGATTCTATAGCACGTTGAAAAGCATGACGCCTTGCGGCATCTTCTGTTGCTCCTACTCCAGTAGCTCTTACAGGATTAGAGTGGGCAGTTGATGCCAGCAAGACGATAACACAAGTAATAATAAACTTGATCATCTAAATGTTTTCTTTAGATAGTTACTTGCACGTTCACTATCTTTGTCCCATCTAATGGTAACTGCTACAGTTTGTCGATCTACAATCTTTTCGTCTGCGACATAAACACCTTTGAGGATGCCTGAAGCGTTAATGCGAATAGTTTCTGTAACGGTGCGAGCAATGTCGTTGGAGTTTTCTCTAACGGCCCAATTCGTTTCTTTGCCGGCATCTTCGTCGGAAAGTTCTACTTCTTCTCCGGCAATGCGTTGCTTAACACGATCATTGGCTTTTTCAATGTTTTTGCTCATTGTACTAACAACGGTAGAGCTCGAAACATCCTCGTTTAAAAAGTGCCGTAGTTTAGCTTTGGCTTTGGCAGCACCTACTCGAAAAGCCAACTCTCGATTGACTTCGCTATTTCCGTTGCTGGTCGCATACGCAGTAACTTCGATAGCTTTAAAGTCACCTTTAACACAGGTATATTCGGACCATCCTGTCCCCCAAAAGCAGTCCCATTCAATCTTAACACCTTTTCTTTTAAAAGAAGAAGTAAGTTTTTGACTGCTGATTGCAGACACAGTTTCTGGTTCTACTTTTTTAGTTCCTGCACACCCAGTAATCAACGAGCATACAATCATTGCGGTAATAACAATCGGAATCTTCATTTTGACAACTCCTGAGAATGTGTTTTAACTTTCTCTATACCCGTATCAAGAATACGGGCAATACCAGAAAAACCGACAGTAGCAAGAATAATTCCAAATACTGTACCTAGTGCAAATGCCTTCATAGTTGGGCCTCATGTTATTAAGATATCATATAATAACACAATACTAGCTCAACGTCAAGCAAGTTTGGCTATCAATCGCAAAGCTTTAATAGCATTTGGTATTTTTCGTATGCCTTTTGAACTGCGGGATTAGAGCTTCTAATGTGTGCTTCCTTTTGACGCTCTTGTTTCATTTGATGAAGATCACGACTTTGTTGCTTTAACTCTTCTACAAGCTGATCAGTTTCTATCAATTTTTCGTAGTTGTCTTTGCTAACATAGACTTTGAGTAAAGGTTCTCGTTCCACTTCTTGCTGAAAAGGTATTCCTGCACCTTGTTCTAACCAACGATTGTAACTCAAAGGTATAGATCTATGTCTATAGTGACGCTTGCTAGGTTCTACATGAACAGTATACTTTTTTCGAAATCGTTCCTCTATGAGTTCTCGAGGCTCGCGACGATAGTATTCATCAGGGTAAACTCTGTCATTATAAAAATAAGGATTTTCTATTGCCATAATGATTTAAGATCTTCTCCGTATTTTAAGTATAGCATAGACTCTTGCTTTTTACTAGATGTTGTTACTTCAATCTTATGACCGATGACAACTTCATTTACCATACAGCCTTGGATGTAAACTTTATTCGTTAACGGTTCTGTTTTAACGCCAACACCTAATCCTTTAAGCCAAAGAATATCACTTTCAGTTAAACAAGGTATAGCCAGCGCCCAAGTTTTAATATTCTTAGAGTTAGTGTTTAAGACCATTTTAACTTTGCCCATGTGGTCTCTTTGTCTGTAGAAAGATAAATCTTAAGTTCATTAAACTCTGTATGCCAGCACCAATGTTGATTTACAGGAAATCTGTTACCTGAGTTCATAGTAAGCCAATGCTCTCTATCACAGCTAGCACCCCAAGTTTGCCAAGCCCACTCTCGAACTCTATTAAACTCTTCTATTCTTGCTGCTCGATCAAACTTTCCAGGATTCGATTTGATTTCTAACACATGTGAGAAATACTGATGACCTGTGTGCCGCTTGTCTGTTTTTCTTATTTCTATCATGAATACTTCAATGCAAAAAGAGTAGCATACTTTTCTGAATAAAAAGTAAACACAGTTTGACGAGGAGTAACAGCTTCCCAACCGTCGTTATTATACTTTGCCTGACTGAAAGCAAAATCAAAGTCATGACCTTGTATTAAACCTTGTTGTCTAAGATCTTTTACAATGTCCATGACTTGATTTGCATCTTTATGCAAAATGACGACATTAGTTGCCACTTCTCTTTGTTTCTTTAGTAAGCTCGCAGATCATTAAAAATCGTTCGTAGGCTTTTTTTACAGAAGGATTAGACATCAACATCTGTGCTTCTTCCTGCATGGCCTGCACAGCCGCTTCGGCACACTCACGAATACTAGGCCATTCAAGTTGTCGAGCACTGTCGCCAAACACACGCACAAGGTTATCCCAAGCGGCACGTTCTTCGTCAGTTAGTTTACGTTCACGATCCTTACGTTGCATACGCAGTTCGCTGGCTTCCATTAGCTTCTTGCTGATAGCATCTTCAGCAACACGCCCTGCGGCAATCATTGCCGCATAGTTGGGGTCAATGTTATAACGAGTACTTTGTCCACCAGGATAGCAGATAACAATATGTGTACCTTTAGGGAAAGCATCCATTAGAGTTTGATCATACTCATAGACTGGAACATACTTACGTCCTACTTTTTCGTAGAAGATCTTTTTCATTTTAGTAACCGTGAGGTTCGATTTCTCGTTGGGACTTCCACTTGTCTGCTCGTTGCTTCATACCTTCCGGATCGCGTTTAAACTCGTCAAGTGCTTGACGCAGTGCTTCTTCAACGAACTGGTTAAAGGTCACATCACGTTCATGCGCCATGACCATATACTTTAGCAGTTCGTCGTCTGTAAAGTCTAAAGGAACGCTAACACGAGTATCGTAATCTTCGCCGTGATAGATTGCATTAGCCTTTTCAAAAAAGTCATCTAGAGTTTCTAGTTCAACATATCCTACATCGTCCCATGCTTCTAACGGATCAACGTTCTTTGCTTTAGCCTCGTCGTTATAGGCTTTCTGCCAACTAGGTGCCGTCCAACGATAAGCACGATCGTTGACATAATCGTGTGCTTCTAGCTGATAAACAGTTTGATCTACCCTATCAAAGGTAATACTAAAACTAGGGCTATTTTGACTATCTCCACTCCAGTGGTCCAATCGATAAGCTTTATCGCCAAAACATTGCCAAGTAAAATCACTACCTTCGGTGATTCGATAATCAACCATATCCATCCAACGCTTCATAAGTTCACTGTTCATTTTATTACTTCCTTTTGTTTAGGGGTTACGTAAACTGGATTGCCTTTTTCTCTCAACAGGTCAGCAAGGCCCTGAGGATTATCTATAGTATACTGCAAAAGTGTCTTCCTGTCAACCGATGACCAAAATGTATAAATTTCCGGAAACCGTTGCGGATTAGCTTTGGCTCTCATAATCAAATGAAAAGCTGGCATTTTGTATTCTTCGCCTTTGAGAGCAGCCCAAGTCTTTTTCTTTTCAAGATCACTGAGATTGATTATGCACTCAAATCCCAGGGTATCAAAGTAGGCTAGATAGAGTTGTTCAATGCTCACCTGGCACTCCGTCTTTGGTTAAGAGTTCAAAACAAAAATAATCATCGCAAAGACTAGCAGGGTCTTCTTCTCGCTTATGTAAGCGACACCAACCTTCTCCTGTGTAGCGACCTTGCTCATCACCATTGAACTGATAATAGGCGCAGAAGTCGCAACAAAGTGTTTTTGGATTACAATTTTTGCAGAGTTTCATTTATGTTATTATACACTAGATGCGACATCTTGTCAAGTATCTTCATCGTCTTCCCAATCCATTTCGTCTGTGTCAATAAACCCCTTATCGGCATATTTTGGATCGTCATAGTATTTGTAATAACCTTCGTTTGGCATTAAGACTCTAAAGCTAGGACAATCACTCATAGCCAGATCTAAAAATGTAAAATGTTTCTTGTCCATAATATCGGTAATGTAGAAGGTGCTGGTACAGGCACCTCCTATGCCTTTGATAGGACCGTGTTTAATCTTTAGTTGCCTGAGTGTTTCTTTAAACTTCCAAAAGTCTTTGCCCTCTTTGACAATGATGCGAGTGATACCTAACTTCTGATTTCTCAGTCGGATCTTGTCTACGAAGGTTAGTTTGGAAAGTGTGGCACAGTTATCATCATCGATTTGCAGTAATGCATCTTTGACTTTAATGCTGCCTTTGGTATGTGGGTTATCTGGTGTTTCCTTGGTGCTCCAAGGAATAGTACAGTCCACATGATTGACGTAAAAAGTTTCGCCATGAAATTTTAAGACCCACATGGGAATGGTCTGATCTTCTAAGTGTTTTTTATTAAAATGGAACACTACGTCCTTACATGCATATTCAATCTACGACATTACAATCTCCTTTTCTGTATTATATTTAACTTTATACAATATGTCAAATAAGAAATTATTCAAAGCTATTTGGTTGAACAAACTTTAGATAACTTTCGTTATTCTTATAGGTATTTAAATCTAAATCAATCAAACTCCAGCTCGGCTTCATAAAATGTACTCTAGGAAAGCTATTAAATTTTCCTTTATTTCTATACTCTGGAATATTTAAAATGTCTACAATCATTTCTTTACAATGAATCTTAAAATCTTTTGGATTAGAAAAGCTTTCGGGGTTATCATAATGATATTTTAAACTCCACTGTTGAAATAAATCAGTATTATAAAACTGAAAAAATCCTGTTTCTAAAGTATCTTTAGGTAAAGATATTGCTTGACCTAATACTCTATACATTAATCCATTCCAGGATAATGCAAAATAAATCCACCAAACTAATAACGCTGTATTTGTAATAGGAATGGGAGCAGCATTTCCTATCTTTATTAAAAGATCAGCAACTTCTTTAACGCCTTCTGTTTGTCCTTTTCTACCTAGGTATTTAGAAAGTTCTTCTATAGTTATTTCTGAGTATAAGTTTTTATTGGCTTTAAACTGATTGTAATCAGCTCTACCGTATAGTTGATCGTTACCTTCTCCCATGAGTATTATCTTATTTTCTTCCCAATAATGATTGTGATCGTGAGAAGTAAAAATATCAAAGTTTTCTTTTCTAATAAACTTTTCCCATAGCCACGGATTTTCGTCTATGCTTTCTTTAGAACAACATATTTCCAAAACATCTCTAGTTTTACTTGCTCCGTAATAATCTACAAAAGAAGCAAATATTCCCGAACTGTCTATTCCTCCGCTGTACAACAATCTAAACTTTTTGCCGGTTCTCTGATGAACTTGATCTAAGTATTTCATTCTTTCGGCTGCACATTCTCTGTAAGAAGTGCTCAAATGATTATTAAACTTAGGTAACGGATTTGAGTTCCTAACTCTAAAAGGAAATTTTAGAGTTTCTGTTCTATCTAATATAAACATGTTTTGATCAAAATGACTTGCTAGAAGTTTATACATTTCGATGCCCGGTATTGATTTAAAAACAGGATCCTTACTGTATAAAATAGGAATGTTAGAATGATACAAAAGTTCATTAGACATCTGATATTCCGTACAATGAAAAAGATCTGTTTATTAAATCAAGTATGTCACTTACCTGATTTTGATCAGTCATTTGATTTATTTTATTTTTTAATAGAGTAGCCACTGTAAAAACTCTAAAGTTATCTCTAATAACAGATTCGCTTAATAATGTAAGTTCTTTTCTTGCAAAATCTGCAGATATATTATGAACCTGTGCGTATTCTTCTAAGGCATGCTGATTAGATAATGCATGTTGAATATAAAACTCGTCTCCAGAAATAAAACCTATTTTGTTTAATGCCTTGTGATTTCTAACACACTGTAAAAGTTTTTCAAAACAAGGTTTTCTTAACGTTACCAATCTTATGTTTTCGACTGTTTGTTCAAAGTTTTTTAAACTAACTGGTATCGGCTTATCATCGATAATAGTGATACCAATAGTATGCAAACCTTCTAGATGTCTCTTTACATATTCAGCAGTTTCTTTATGTTCAGTAAACTTCAAAAGGCTATCAAATCCTGATCTAATATTGTTTATTAAATATACATCTTCTGATATTGCTAGTATGCACTTACTAGTATGTTCTTCTAAATAGTAAAAGGTCATCTTACATTTCCTATGAAATAGTTTTCACTAAAATAAGGCCTTAGCCCTCTTACTGAACCATCATCTTTATACTGCAAGAAGTTTTTAACTCGACTAGCAACATAATCTAATCCGCTTTTCCAAATAGCGTATTCTTTAGTATCTTGCCATCCTCTAGTAAACCAATAGTCTAACTCGCTGTCCCAGTCTTCAATAGATTTTACTACCTGAAACCAGTTAGGATTCCATGTTGTTGGATATACTATTGTTTTTAAAAGTTCTTCTTGAACTCTTCTAATGACAACAGGATCAGAAGTTTCCCAAGTTGGAATATGATGCGGATTAACTTTTATCCATTTTAGAATAGTATGAGCTTGTTTACATAATAAGTCGCAGCATTCAGGACTCCAATAAAAGAATACTGGTTCAGCATTAGGATATTCTTTAATGTGATCTTGTATAGAAACCATATTAACTGCTTTATCTATGAAATACAAATAGAACTTGCCGTCTATGATTTTAACTTTAGGTTTATCGGTGCCGTTGATAAGAGCTACCCTGTTAGCTTTATCTAGCCGTTTTCTAATATCTTTAAAGTAAACATAGTTAAACTGGCTATTACCCGTTACATTCAACACTTCTTTTTTCTTAGTTACCCAACTTTCATCATTGGATATTAAAAGACTTTTAACCAATACTTCAGAAGTATCAATCATTGTTATCTTTGTGTTAGGGCTTTTATTTTTAATATAATCTAATCTAGAAGCAGTGTGTAACTTAAACTCTGCATTGTGATTCCATGTAGATCTTTGCTTAATATCTATAACAGTAAACTTCTCAGTTAGATCTAATGCCCAGTTAGTTACAATCTCATCTATAAACAAGCCTTGTCGAAGAAAACTTTCTAAGACATTATTACTGTCGCTACCTCCACTGTAACTTAAAATGATATAGTCGTATTTTTCTCTTATTTCCCTGGCTCTTAAATCGTACAGTTGATCTAGAGATAATGTTGGTTCAACAGACCAGTTGTATGATTTAAAGACATCATCGTTGAAATGCCACTCTATAGGTTTGTTTATAGACGTAGCTACTTCGGCTGCTCTTATTTTAGACTCAAACTCAAAACCTGCACAAGTGTAGTATCCTAGTTTTTTGTTCATGATTTTACAAATAGCGAATCGTAGAACTCTTTTTTAGAGTATAAAAACTTTTCACTTGGTCTCCCTGTGATATATTTTTTATTAAAGTCTAACATGAAATCTGGTTTAGAATCAGACATGCCCGGTTTTAATGTTCCTTCAAATCCAACAAACTTTAATCTTGGTTTTAGATCGTACCAAAAACTTTTGTATAACGGAAATCTAGTTTCAAAATATTTTAGTGTAGAACTATTCTGTTTCATAAAGTTGCGGATCAATGGATGTTCGGCATGTGCAACAAGTACTTCAGGGCAAAACTCATACCAATCTGCAACAAGACTTCTGTTAATAGCGTTTCCGTATATTGCCATGCTATGATAATGTTCTTCTAAAATAAACTTCCATTCATTGTCTTCATAGACCCACCAAGGGTCTCCTTCTCCCATGATAGGAATGTTATCTAGATAATCTAACATTTTCATATGAGGTAGTCTACCTGCATTGAAATAATAACCAGTTTTCCAAATATCAAACGCATCGTTTTCAAAAAAGTGTTGCAAGTTAAAGTTAACTACCTTAGGATTTATATTCAAACACTGGCATATTTCTAGTGCGTAAGATAGATCATAGGCATTGTAATCATTTTCATACTTAAAAATAAAAACATTTATTGGTATTTTTAATTCGTGGAAACACCTAAGAGCGACTTCGCTATCCATTCCTCCAGAAAATAAAAAATCTAAGGGTTCTGAAAAAGAATCTCTTATTGTAGCTGCATTTATTAATAGTTCTTCTTTGTAAGTTTTAACAGGACGATTTATAGATGGGACGATCTTTAAATCAAACTTAGAGTCCATAGAGACTTTAGGACCTTTTTCTATTCCGTCATAAAACCAAGTAAGCCAGTTATCTCTATTAAACATACAAAAAAATCCCCCATTAAGGGGGATTTACACCTTAATACAAGTACTTAGTTATGGAGAACTAGGAGTTGTATTGTTATTGGTTGTGTTATTAGTTGTAGTTGTAGTAGTTGTAGTAGTTACATTAGGCTGTAGATTTGGAATCTGATTGCTTAATGTTTGGATACTAGTATTGGCTGCATTGCTGACATTAGTTATTGCAGTATTAGCTGAAGTACTAATATTAGTTGCCGCTGTTAACCCATTTGCCGCAGTTGTCCCAACTTGGGCGATTCCAGTATTAGCCACGTTTGTTGTTGCTGTTAACCCGCTATTTGCAACAGTCGTGACTGCATTAAATCCAGCAGTTGCGATTGCTGTATTTGATGTTCCCATGTTGCTGTTCATTGTTGCAAATGTATTATTTGTACTTTGAGCAACGGCAGCTTGATTATTACTCTGTGTGATAGCCACTTGTTTGTTAGCACTGATTCCGTAGAACTGTGTTAGGCTAGGTAACAGTACACTGGTCCATTGTAGTGCAGTATCTCCAAAAGTCTTTGGAGGATTTATCTGTTGAGGAACTCTTGGTCCTTGGCCATTGCCACCCATTTGCAGTGACATGACCGCTGCAACTCGTGCAGTAGAGTCGCCGGACTTAGCTATTTCAGCTAAGGCAGCGTATCTCGCAGTTTCGGCCATTGCATTGGCCTGTGCGATTTTTTGCTGAGTTTCAGCGTAAAGCTGATAATCTTTATTGGTTGCACAACCTGTTAGAGCTAGTACTGCAACAGCGATAAAAGCAAGGTTTTTCATAGCTTGTTTACCTTTAAATATAGGTGATAAACCTATACCACCTGTTCTTATTTATATAAGTTTTTATAAACATAGTGTTTAATATAAATATTTTGCGGGGAGTAGTCAACCTGAAAAGGTTCCATTTATCGTCAACACGGTGTAAAACCCGCTATTTGAGATTTTTGCTGGTTACGGGCTTCCAGCACCACCCTATCTTTGTGGTCGCTTTAATTTTTAATCTGACTCCAAACTCTTTGACGAATTTGATCTTGTAAACTAGTGGGCAAGTGTACATAATCAAGTTCTTCGCTCATCTTCTTACCATTCTTAAATGCCCAGTCGAAAAACTTAATAACATCTTGACTTGCTTTCTTGTCAGTCGGGTCTTTGTACATAATGATGAAACTAGCTGAGCTTACCGGCCATGCATTGGGATTTCTTTGATCTACAATACTCAATCCCATACCGGGAACTGAAAACCAGTCAGCGCCATCTGCTGCTGCTGCAAAAGTTGTATCGTCTGGAGTTACATACTTGCCACTCTTGTTCTGTAGTTGTAGAAATGTCATATTGTTTTTCTTAACATAAGCATATTCTACATAACCAATTGAACCTCGAATTCTAGTAACATTAGCGGCAACTCCTTCGTTACCCTTGCCACCAACTGAACTAGCAGCCGGCCATTTAACTGCGGCACCACGACCTACACGTTGTAACCACTCTGGACTTACTGTACTTAGATAATCAGTCCAGTTAAATGTTGTGCCACTACCATCGGCACGATGTACTATTGTGATGCTTTCGTTAGGTAATAGCTTGCCTGGATTTAGTGCTACTAGTTTAGGATCATTCCATTTAGTAATATTTCCTAAGAACACATCTGCCATAACTGGTCCAGTGATCTTTAATTCGCCGGGCTTAAAACCATCTAAGTTTACCACTGGGACTGTTCCGCCAATAATAGCAGGAAACTGAATCTGTCCGTTTTTATCTAAATCTTCACCTTTAACTGGGGCATCTGTTGCGCCAAAGGTTACGGTTTTAGCATTGATTTGACGAATGCCTCCTGAGCTACCAATGCTTTGATAATTTAATCCGATCTTAGTTTCTTTTTGATATGCTTCTGCCCATTTAGCATATATAGGAAAAGGGAAAGTCGCTCCGGCGCCTGTAATCTGTGCCTGTGCTGAAACAGCGAATCCAATTGTCGCCAGTAGTGTCACGAATAGTTTTTTCACTTGTAATCTCCTTGTGTGTTAGTGAACGTGTAAAACACATTACTATTTAAACACAAAGAGATTACAAAATGATTACAACTTTAGGCGAAAATTTCCAAAGCTGTGCCGCACTCTGAACAGAACTTGGCTGTTGCTTTGTTCTGATGCCCGCAGGTCACGCACTTAGGTTTGGCCTTTACTGTAACTGGTTTAGTCACAGTTTTGTTGTTGCCTAAGTCACCTACTAGCTTAAACACAAGATTATGCTTTTCAATCTCAGTTGGGAACCAGCCAGCGATGCTAAACTTCTGTTCGCTCTTGCTGCCTGGAACGGTAATGCCTACATCACTGACAAAGCTGTCCATTGTAGCCATACCATCGTGAACGTTAGCAGAAGTGGTGCTGATGTTCATGCTCTTTAAAGTGCTGTTAATAGCAGTAGAGGCCATTGCTCTAGTATTTTCTCCAGCACTGTAGTCAGCTGAACGTAGAACACCGTTTACATTAAACGTCTGCTTAGGCCACTGAGGTAAGTTGTTATTGAAAGTATTATAGTTGTTCCACTGAATACCATCTTGCCTTTGATATACTTTTTCAAACTGATATTCAATACGAACAAGACCGTCTTCTAGTTTGACACCTCGGTGTTGTTCAACAGCCCCTGTGCGTTCAATGAACTTGAAACGATTGCCTTCACTTAGATTGTTGTTCTTGATCGAACGCTCTAAGTCAACTTCCTGTCCCGCATTAAGAACCAGTCCACCAGGAACAACGTTTTCACCGTCAATATAAACATTAACGATAGCACGTTTGGTTTCTAAGTTCTTTACGAGGATTGTGTATTCCGCACCGAAGGGAATATAGACTGTGTCCTTGAATTCACGCAGGACTTTGCCGTTTACTTTGATAGCCGCGGCGAGCTTGTTTCCATACATCATGGTTTCTCCTTTTACGGTTGACAGACTAACAACCTAGTTTCTTAAAAGTCTGTAAGATGTCACCCCATGTGACAATGTTATTTATTATTCCGAAGGACCACAGTCGATCCTCCATGGACATCTCATTAGTATACTTGTGCTACAATCATCTTCTCCCCAACATGCAGGAGCATCTAACCCTCTCAGGGCTTTGATCTCTTCGTGAATGATTACACGGAACTCGCTCTTTCCGTGCCCTTCATTTGATAGACGGGCTTCTTTATCGAGCAGTTCTTGTATAGTTGCCATTTTATTTTTTGGTGCGTTTGGCGGGAATCGAACCCGCTTTAGAGAGTTTTAGAGGCTCCGTGTCATCCATTGACATCAAACGCTTTAAATCTTTAGGTTTTACGATTATAATAGATTTATATTCGTTGTCAACCTTCATTGGTAAATCTAGGAATACACTTACCCTAGGACCTTCAATCTCACTGACTAATGTGTCGTTACCCACTGTACCGATAAAGGGAATCTTCTTATACTTCCCTGATACCCGATCGCCTATAAACCAAGTAGGCTTATAAGCAATCTTTTCAAAGTATTCTGATAGGGATGACATTACGGTTGCCTTATAACATTAAACTCGTTGATAACAAATTTTCCTTTGCCTTGAGTGGCCTCCATACCTAGCTCGATTGAGTGCAAATGGTAGTTTGCAGGAAGTAGTTGTTTCTCTAAAATATAATCGAAGAATGCCTTTAATCTTACCGTTCCTTTGAAGAACTGTTGTTGCCCATGAAATGCAAGTCCAATAAGTTGCTGACCGTCAACTAAAGAGTTAGTTCGCTCAACCCAAAAAGTATTTCCATCTATGACAATAGTATCTACAACATTTCTTGGTCCAGCAGACAGAGGATGCAGGTTAATACCCATTTCAACCAATGGGGCCCTATCCATAAACTTAGTAGAGCTAGGATCTAAAGCAAATCTAAGAAATGTCTGGGTATATCCAGTATAGTCAACTGCAACATCATGATAAATTCTAGTATCTCCTATTTGAGTGATAGGAATAGGATCAAGAGCTTTTGTGCCCATCCACGAATGAGGATTAGAAAATCCAGTGTTGGGCGTATATGTGACATTGGTAAATGAACGAACTACAGAGCCTCCCGATGGCCAATCTATCTCAAACTCGGCCTTTATTCCTTTTTCTGTAAGAGACGCTGATGTAATACAAACAGTCCAGTCTAGAAGATTCTGTTTATTCCATGTATTCGTCGATGCGGTGTAATCACCAATAGTTCGAGTATAGTCTTCTCCGCTCCATGGATTTGGTACGTTTTTAGTTGCACACCCTTTTTCAATAACAGTTACCGGTAGGGGCTGAGTTTGAACAACGTCGCCTCCTCCTCCACCGCATCCAACTAAAGCGATAGATAAAATAATAGATAAGAGCTGCTTCATTGAGGATTTCTCCATTCGTCTCGAGCTAGTTTGGCTTCCCTCCAAATCTTTTTAAGAATTTGCCAAACAGGATTCCAAAAGTAACCTATGACTAAACCATATACAAATGGGTTAAGCCAATCTACAAATTCTTGCCAAGTCACAGTGGATCTCCGAAAATATGATTCATCATACGACGATTAACTTGCTCTTGATCGCACTTAGTGGTCGCACAATCAAAACAAATCTGTTCTCCGTTAGGACCGTATGGACGGCACTCATCAATCTTATTACACATTTCACACATTTGGTCAGGCTCGGTTGCAATAACTCCACGTCCGCTCATAGCTCGTCATCCTTGTAGTCGTAAACTTCCCAACGTTTCTCAGCATAGTTCCAATGTCTAGTGTCATAGAGATTAAAGGCTAGCACATAGCTTAACAAGCCAAACTCTAACCTAAGACCTGCATGGTCTTGTCTTGTGGTAAACTCGAACTGACCTTCAATAACAGTATTACAGCGGTAGAGTTGTAGTTCTACCGCTTTGTTTTTTGAGATTGTTTTGCCCCAGCACCAGCCAGCGTCAAAGAGATCACTCCAAGGGTTAACAAGACTAAATCTAAGATTAATCACTCTTCATTACTTTCATTGATACTTTCGTCAACAAGCTGATCTCGAAAGACTTGCAGTTGTTGTATAAGATGTTCAACACCTTGTCTGTTCATAGTAATCTCGCTGTAGCCCATTTGGAATGCCAGACGATTTTTATCTGTAACACCTAACCTATAAAAGATTGTTGCAGGCTTTTCTTTTTCAGGTGGTACTTCATTATCTAAACTGCAACGGTCACATCCTTCTTTTTGGGGGAAAGGAACTACATTGTTCTTTTTAGATTTAAAGAAATCAAACATTTTACATCTTTCCAAAAGAGCCGGGCTTACCGGCATTAGGATTTTCACAACGAACACCTTTACCGAATTCGTCGAGAACTTGGCGAGTAGTGTCTTGAGTTACAATAAACTTATAACCTTCAATACAACGACTTTCGACCATGCCATTAAGTCCGAAACTAACATTGCTGTTACCTTCTTTGGCACCCATTGCACCCATAAAGATTGTAGCCACAATGCCCAGCATCACCACAACAACCATCATTTCAATAAGAGTAAATCCACGCTGTTTCATATGTCAAGATGCTTTCCAAAAATAGTATAAATGGCAAACCACTTATCTGGAGGATTCTCAATCCAATAAGGGTTAACACGGAAGGAGACTTCCCAGTCTCTAGAAAACTGGAAATGTCTCGATCCGAATCTAATGTTAAACCAAAGGTTACTCATTACTTAGGCATCATCAGCGCATTGAAGTTGGCAGGAACAACAATGGTCTGTACCTTGCCGTTCTTAATACCTTCGGAGATATTAAGCATAGCCTGTGCCTGCATGAACTGTACACTTTGGGCACTTTGGTTGCTCAAAGCAGCCATACGGCGTGCTTCTGCTTCAGCGGTCTTAACTTCAACTTCCTTTTGCTTGAGCTCGTTCTTAGCACGAACCAAATCGTTGGCAGAGGCTACGACACTATCAGCAGGAACAACATTACGGATTAGAACTTGGCTAATAGTAAGGCTACCGTCCAACTTTTCTTCAGCAAGGTTACGAACGATTTCTTCCTTGATGAAGTTCTCCATTTCGCTACGATTGTCTGCCATATCTAGGGCTTCGTATTTACGAGCGGCCTTGTAGATAGCGTTACGAGCATTTTGAACGATGTAGTTATACATCAAGTAAACGTCGCCTTTGAACTCTGCGTGGAAGGCACGGTTCTTCTGGCTGTAGAGCTCAGCCACTTGCTGACTGTTGATATTATAAACAACCACAGCATCCAGATCCTTCATTGTGCTGTTATCTTTGGCCACAGGAGTCATGTCATTCAGTGTAACATTGACGTCCTTGATTGGGAATGTCAGCACATCACCGATCAAGACCTGATTGAACGAACCAGGTAGCAGTTCACCTTGCTGAACTTGCTTGTCAAAGCCAACTCGTACACCGACTTCGCCAGTTTCAATACGAGTACAGCCAGTAGCAAGAACGGCGGCAGCGAGGATAGACAGAGTGAAAATACGCTTCATTTTATTTCCTTAAAGTTAAAAGAGGATTACAGTACCAATCATGATTGCTATCGCAACTGATGAACTAATTATAGCATAGACAGCGGCTTTGGTCAAGTCCAAAGCCTGTTTACCTGACAGCTTTTGAACTGCCAGGATACCTGCCCAAACAAGGGCTGTTAGTATTACAAACAACAAGATGATTCTAATCATTGATTAACTCCGATTAGGAAAAGGCCAAGCGCCTGGGTTGTTAGCCGTGACATTAGGAGTCGTTAAACGGTAACGTTCAACACCGTTAGATCGGTCATCTTGACCTTTTTCATAACCTTCTTCATAGGCCTTTTGATCGGCAAAGAAATGATTGCGATCTAAAGCATTACCATGATAGCCATCGTGATAGCCGTGATAGAACGGACTGTTACCTTCCTTTACTGGACGGTTGGCAGTAGCTTGTACCGGACGGGTGAAAGCATCTTCTGCCTTAACTCCCATTTCACCGATGACCTCGTACCGGCAAGCACGCCCCTTAGCACCGTTGTAGTCGCTAGGAATGCTAACGACATCTGCAGGGTTGATCTTAACGATAACCACACGGCTATCGCTGCCACCAAAGTGGCCAAGATAGCTCAAACCACAGAAGTGAAGACCAGTACTGCAAGTACGATCTTTGTCGTCGTCAACCTTGTTGCGTTCCATTTCAACAACAGTACCAGGACTATTATCCATAGTGCCACTGTGAATATCTTTAAAGTCTTGGCGGACTTTCTTGTAGGCAAGGAAGTGACCGTCCGGAGTCAAAGGCAGGTTGTTCTTTTCCAAGAAACCATACAGCTCGTCTACGCTTCTCTTGCTAGGGTTCTTCATGAGATTCTCCATGAAGTGAACCATAGGACTAATATCAAAGCCTTCTTCCAGCATGGCAATCATACGGGTAGCCATAACACCTGCAAAGGCCTCGCCCTTCCAAAACATTTGACTGCCTTGGATACTAACATTACCTTTACCGTAGTTCAGCACAACCTTAACTGGATCAATGATCTGTTTGACAGCATCCCAGTCATTGGCTTTGATGGCGTCAACTACCTTGTTATAGGTTAGATGGGTTTTAGCAATGGTATGCGGCTTACCATCAATAACGACGGTAACATTGCTGCCTTGGATAATAAACGGATAACTCATTTTACTTGCCTTTCGATTGGTCGATCAGATTGATATATTCGGCAATGTCGCTTGCCTCAACGCGGTAGGTACTGAGAGCGCCGATCAGCGGGTACCTACGAGCCACTTCGCGGAACAGTTGGTTGTATTTGTTAGTTAACGCATCTGGACTAAGATTAGCATTAGGAGCAAACTTAGCGAACAGACTGTTTAGATTATACACGCTTCCTTTAAACTTGTCAACACCTTTGAACTCATTGATCAGTTGAACATACGGACTAGCAGTATCAGCAATCAACGAAACAGTTTGGCTAGGCAAGTTAAAGAAGTCACGGCAGTCAACTTGAGCTTTAACCACACTCATTAACAGTTTAGTATTATCCTTGCCGTTGAGTTGAGCAGTGATATGTTCCTCCAGATTGATCCAGTTCTTACGAGCTTTGATAGCCTCAATGTCTGTTTTACGAACACCATAGATTTCGCCTTTGAACAAACCAGGCAAAGCAGTGACATCACCATGGAAGTGTTTGGCATCGCTGTAGCCTTTAGAGCTGATCATCTGGAAGCCGCACAAAGGAACATAGTAGTAGGTTTCGTTCTTGTCAAACGAATCAGCTTTACCAGCATCACGCCAAACCATATCATCTGCGGTTCGACGATTAGCATAGCCGCCACGGCGTTCCAACTTCATAATAGTAACGTTGCGACCTAAGCCGGCAGCACGAGGCTTCTCCAGAAGGTCACTGGCTTTGATCTGACGATCCACAGGAGGATTATGGATAGCGGCAAAGAACGCATCCAGCTTCATTTCCTTGCTACGATCCGCCTTGTCCAGAACATACACGGTACGGCTGTACACATCGCTCTTGGTATTGCGATAATGGAACTTGGCACGTTCAGAAGCACCCGTCTTGAGGTTACCAACGACAAAGTTACTGTCAGCATCGACAGAGAAACTCCACACTGACCAAGTTTTATAGTTACCGTTAGCATCCTTATCACCGTATTCAGTTTTGGCACTACTGGTATGGCAAGTGGCACTGTTACGGCTCTTAGTAAAGCAACGAACAACAATGTTATACTTAGAAGCCAGATCCTCAACCTTGATAGCAAAGCTATTCAATCCTCCGTACTTGGCAGGATCAAACGTAGGGATAGGCTTGTCTTTGGCATAGGCCAGAACAGCCGCAGACCACAGATAGTTTTCCTTACGCTTGGACAAGAAGATAGCACGATCCCACAGGTTAGGAATAGCATCTGCTTCAGCAGCCAGTTTGGTAGCCAACACGGCATTAAGAGCTTCCAACTTACGCTTGATAGCCTCAATGGTGCTAGGAATGTAGCTAAGTCCTTCACGGCTAGCTTGGAAGTCCAGCTCGCCGATGGCAAAATGAATCTCAAGACCACAGCTCAACAGCTTGGCCAGTTCGCCAAGACTAGTGTCTGCTTTGGGAATGTCAATGGGATAGCAGATATTGCCCATAACGGCAATGCTACGGCTACCGTAGTTGCCATGCTTGTCAGTTTGGTGAACACCAGGAATGATATCCCGGCTTTCGTAGGCAATGTCACGGAACTCAAACTTGTCTACACCGCTGACAACGGGACGAAGAGCAAAGTAGGTATAGACATAACGAGCTTCTTCGTGAAACTTATGAAAGTCATAGCGATCGGTAACAGCAAACTTAACTTCAACACCGCTGGGTTCGTCGCTGGCTTCTTGCGTCATTAGTGCGATGCTGGGCACACCGTGTTCGTTGATGAACGCAGTATAGATACCCTTGACGCCATCTTTGATAGCAGTTACGGTGAAGTTATCAGTATAACTAAAAGGAGACTTAGAGCCGAGACCCAAAGCGCCGATGAAGGCATTGCTATCAGTCTTAGTAGACTCAAAATATGTGGTATAGATGTTAGTAACTTGTTCATGGCTTAGACCAGTACCGTAGTCACGAATAGAAAAGTGGGGTTCCAATGCATTAGGCAAGTGAACGTCGAAAGGAGTACCATCTCGGCCTGCGGCTGTATGACTGTCCACAGCATTACAACTAAGCTCACGTACAATAGCACGGATCTTGTTAGCGTAAAGACCACTAGACAGGATGTTAAATGCTTTGGCTGAGTTGCGAATGCGGAACTCGCCAATTTCTCCCACATTAGAAACAATGGCTTCGTTAGCCGGTGCGCTGTTGAGAATCATGTGTGTCGCCCACTATGTGTTGTTACGATAGTATCTATTATACTACAGAAACAATCCAGTGTCAACTATTTTTGGTTTGATTGGCTTTTGAGGTTTTTGACTCTTTTTTGGTTTGGCTGGTTTTTGTGGTTTGATCTTTGGTTGCGTTACCACAGCACATCCCGAAGCCAAAATGGTTTGGCTGTACAATAAGATTTCTCTAGCAGATTTGGCTGTGTGAGTAACACCGTCGTCTGTTTTAGTTTGCTTTCTACGTCCTGCTGTATAGGTTACATCGTAATAGGCAATGTTCAACTGACCTTGATTGTCTGTATAGAAGGTATCGCCTGCATCACGATTGCAGAACATAACAAGGTTACCTTTTTGATCTTCTTGTTTGCAGAAATCAATCAATGCAATCTGTTGAGCATCTCCAAATACCTGTCCATAACTAGTAAAACTGTCACGGTAAGGAGGATCCATAAAGAAGAAAGCCTTGTTCGTTACATTTTTAACGCAAGTACTCCAATCCCCGCAATAGATGTCAACTTTCTGAAGAAACTTGTGCCATTCTTGCACATTATCTTTGTCGTAGACTTTGGTAGTTTGGTTAAGCAATCCGCTTGGAGTGGCATATCTACCATTGCTAGTCTGTGTAGTTTGCCAGATGCCATTAAAGCCAGTCTTCATTAAGAAATATAACGTAGCACTCTCGTCAACGCTGTTCCATTGAGTCCAGTTAGTTGTATACTGATCTCTCAGGTCGTAGTAGAACTTCTTACGAGCAGCCTTGTTCAAAGGCAAATATTGCGATTGCAGTGCATCCATTCTAGCAACAAAGTCTGCTACATTGTTTTTGATAGCAGTATAGATACCCACAATCTCTGGATTGACATCGTTCATTACAAAACGTTTGACAGTTGGATTATTCTCGTAGATATGGATCATCATTGCGCCGCCGCCAAAGAACGGTTCCACAAATGTATCATAACCAGAATAGGGGATTCCAGGATTTACCTTATATTTAGGTATCATCTTGTTTTTGCCGCCTGCCCAAATGTACAATGGTTTCATTTAAAAAATCCCTAAGATTGCCTTACGCATAATATCAACGACTTCTTCTTGAGTAAATCCTTTAGGATTGATAAACCAGGATTGGCCGTTTGGATATAGCTTGTTAAAGTCTGTTTTGCCTTCTAATGCTAACTGTGTCTTAGCATATTTATAAGGATAGCCGTCAGTCTCAAAACCTTCTCTAGAACCAAATGTAACATATCTAATATCAGGATTGATACTGCGACAAATGTTATAGTTCTTATTCCATCTCTCGATAGCATTGCCGCCTTTGCCTTGCTTCTTACCTTCGAAAGCAACAATAGGAATACCATTTTTATACCAAATGGCTCCATCGGGTTCGCAGCCGATCAGTATTCCTCGTTCGATCAAAAACTTTTTGTCGAACTTCTTTTGATATGTGTAGCCTTGCTCTTTAAGAGTCTCGGCTAAATGCTTACTAGTCTCTTTAAGAATAGAATCTAGATATTTGGCATGGGTATCTGTGGCTACTGTGCCGCTTTGGATGCCGCCTTTGAAATCATTTTGTCGTTGCATAACAACTCCTCTTACTTCTGTTAGTATAACAGAAAAATCAGAGCTGGTCAACTATTTAGAAACCTAAAGTAACTTTCTCGTTTATATTTGGGTCAAACTCTCTAACCAAACGCTTAATAATTTCGTACTGCTCTCCTGGGTTTTGCTTTTTGTCCAGATACTGCGAGATTTTGCTGTTAAGGTCGAGTAGACGCTGTTCCATATTGCCCAACTCAAATCCAAAACGAGATTTTAATTCTGTGTTGAATAGATGCAAATGAGCTTTGATATCACCGTGACCGTCGTGACAAGTATTTTCGAAGTTTGTATTAATGTGGAATGGAAACTTACCTATTTTAGGTAAGTTGGTTCGGTAGAGTTTTTCAAACTCAGGGATATGATCTTTAGCTTCATAACCAAAATCTGGACTAGATTGATAGTCATAGAATGTATATTGGAATCCTATGTTGAACAGTCTGTTAGCTGTAATGATTGCTGTTGAATTCTTGACAATGTCATTATTCCAATGCCAGTGATTGTTGATAAAGTGTTTATCAAATCTAGGATTGTTAAACACGCTGCCTCCATCACTCCATTCTGTTGTAAAACGATCTTCTCTCGTCCATGTACTCCATTGTACTAGAATTAGATCTCTATCTGTGAATTTGTTTTTAAGGTCGCATTCTAACATCTTATGCATAATGGCAACATTGCCTATTCCTTGTTTCCCCCAGTTCTGTACAGAAGAAACGTTGTTGGAGTAACTGACCATGTCTGCCCATGTAGGCCATTTGTATTTGGTAAAACTGCATCCAAAAATAAAGATTCTATCAAAGTTCATAGAACTATTTATTGAGGTCAAAAAAAAGCTCGGAGTGTTCCGAGCTTTTTATTTTCAAAGGGCGGCAGTTAAAACGCATCCCAGTGATAGCTACGTTCTCGCACACGGCTAAGAGTTACACGATCACCGAGTTCGTTGATAAAGATGAACTTGCCGGCAGTGGTATCGATCTGCTTGAGATCTTCTTGGCCAAAACGGCAGTCTTCCCAGTTCCACTCGCGATCACCTTCCTCGTCGATTTTACCGGTATATTCCTTGTAGTCAATGCTAAGACGTTGAGTCAACGGATTACCATGCCACTCGGTGTTTTCGACTTGTTCCTCTGGAATGTCCAGACCTTTAGGTTGCAGAGTGATCTTGTAACGAGCCTCGTCACTGAACTCAGGACGAGTATTCAGCATCTTCATAACTTGCTGAGGGCTTTCGTCGTAACGGTTCATTTCTTCAACCATGGCTTTGAGCATGTCAAAGTTGAACTGTGCAAAGACCATAGCAATACGGCAAACGCTGGGAATATGGCTCTTATTCTTTAGGTTGTCTTGGCAGTACTCAACGATGAAGTCGTTGTCCAGACCTTTGTAGTCCAGCATGTAGTAGATACGACCCGGACGGTTACGCATGTGTTCGTTGACACGCCACTTGTCGTTACAGGTGAGGATGAACAGCTTCTTGCTGGGGTAAACACCATCCAGAAGAGTCAACATCTTTTCCTGATCGTCACGATCGTAGACTTTTTCAAACTCGTCGAAGAGGATCACAGTGGGCTGTTCAATCATTTGAATGAATGCATTGAACTCTTCGCCGCACCACGGCTGATTGATAACGATAGTAGGAATGCCTTGGGCCTGTGCGTCAAGGCTCAGCATCTTGGCCAAGAGAGTCTTGCCTGAACCCTTTTCACCAGTGAGCATGATACCAGTTGAGGCTGGACGATCCATAAAGGTGTTGAGAACACGCTCTGCGGTTCGACGAGTATCGCCGTAGATCTTGCCCTTGATCTCAAAGCCTTCAATGGCTTCAAGATAGAAACAGCTAGCCATCTTGTCAAACTTAACAGTATATGTACCCGCAGGAAGTTGCTCATGGAGATCCATGCTTTCTTTGGTTGTTACATTAAAACGAGTGCCAGATTTAAGAAAGTAAGTCATTGCTATAAAACTCTGTTGCGTTGTTGATATGTGTCTATTGTACAATAAAAACAAGGGGATGTCTAGTCCCCTTGTTACATTTTAGGCTTTCGCGTTAGCCCGAACTTGCTCGAAGTTGTACTCTTTAATCAGTTTACCATCACAGTAGACTGTTTCAAGCATTTCGGTGAAAGGACCAAAGCCCTTGTCGAACCAACCTTTGGGTTGATCAACAGCACTGACCCATTCGCCGCCCGACTTCCAAAGAGTAACGCAACCTGTTTTAGATTTCTTACCAGGATCAGTAATAGGATCCTTTTGAACATCGATCCAGTTGCCTTCACCGATTTCAACTGCTGAACACTTCATTGCGAACTTTTGAGTATCTCTATCCAGTTGCTGAAGCAGGGCGCCGCCCATACCAAAAGCGATGTTATCGGCACTATAACCAAGGGCCATAAAAGCACCAAGTATAGACCTGATAGTAAGTTCGTTGACTCCGTCGCCTTGGATGAGCCTAACGTTGTTGAGAACTCTGAATCCTTTGGCATTGACTGTACTCCCAAACTTACTATCCAAGATTTGGATTAGCTTGGTATTTACTTCTACAGGGTCTCCGCTATCAGGGCGAATAACAACAGTAGCACCACTGTCTACTACTTGCTGACGGAGTTCTTCTCCCCAAAGTTTTGAGGCAGCGTTGTAGATATCATAACTATCACTAACCACTGCAAGGATACTACCAGGACGGCCAAACTGTGTGACCATGTTACGATAAGCATCTACTTCACCTTTACGACCCCAACTAGTTACAGTTGAGTGCTCAGCGGCAGGAATACTAAAACCAGCAATGCCAGCATTGTAATACTCACGAGCGAATAGGATACCCGAAACAGTGTCTGTGCCCATAAAGTTGACAAGGTGGGCGGCACCTCCGATACCAGCACTCTCCATGCTACTAACGCCACGAGCACCAAAGTCGTGTAACTTAAAATCGATAAGAGCAGGATCACCAGTCTTCTCCAAATAGTCAAGAATAACCTGTTTGATAGTCCAACTCTGTGTGGCCACAGTGGTAGGATACCAAATGGCACGAAGCAGAGCAGTCTCTAACCAGGTTGTAAGCCAAAACGCTTCAGGATCAGTGTTTTCGATAGTTGCCAAAACGTTTTTAACAGGTACCACTGTGCCTTCAGGAACAGCCCGAATAACGACAGGAAGGTAACCTCCGTGAACTCGTAGAATTCTTTCCCAGCCCTCTCTGTTGAATGGCTCTCCATGGGCTGTAAGAATTTCATCAGCAATATCAATATCGGCTTGGGTGATGGGTTCAAGTAGGTACTCCTTGATAAAGGCCTGCAAGCCAAAGAACACGGTCTTGTCGTAGCGGCCTCCACGGCTTTCAATATAGCTGTAAACACCAGTGGTGCCTAGAGGATATTGTTTGAACATCGACACTTTGTAACTGTCGGTGTTGAGAATAATGTTTTTTGCTAGTTTCATAGTAAATCTCCTTTACTTTTAAATGCCCAGAGTCTTTCTCTAGGACTTGTACATAGTATAACATCTACCCCATGTAAATGTCAACTATTCTTTGCGAACTCTACTAGAGTTACAGTGCCTCTTTCTTTGGCTGCTCGGCGGGCAAACTCTTCGATCATGGGCATGATGACACGCCCATCACCTCCAGCAAGGCCCATGCCAATATAAGGCAAGCCAAATCGTTTTCCTGGATAGACAAACAACAGTTTGTCCAAAATTAATCCAAATGCTGTGTATTCAAAGACGTCCTCGCCGGTGCTCATGTTATACTGAGTGTAGGCATTGACAATCAGGAACTTGCCGGTAAAGGCTGTGGTCCAGTTACCCAACTTGCGATAATCCCCTTTGAGTGTTTCTGCATCCGCTTCTGCGGCCACAGGGTATCGTTCACGTATTTCACGAGCGATACCACCGCCCATGGTGTTGAAGCAGTTACAGCCTTGAACAATGATGTCAAAATCTCCTGCTTCTGCAAGATCTAAAAGGTTACCTTTGGTGTGTTGTAGCATATTATGCTCCTAGAAAGTGTTGCAGGATTTCGTAGTGATCTTCAAAGCATTCTTCGCTTCGAACTTCTGCGATAGGAACCCAACGAGCCTTTTCAGCATCGTCTTGGCCCTTTACCCTAGGCAGTTCTCCATCTGGCAGCTGGATATAAAATGCATGAGTAATAGTACGGCCGCGAGCACTACGATCAACAGCATCAAAAACCCTAGAACGCTGTATATTTCCTCGGAGAACTGGTGCGGGTACTTTGATTCCGGTTTCTTCCCGGAGTTCTCGGATTGCCGCGTCTTCAACTGATCTATCGGTTTGGGCATTGACAAATCCTCCGGGTAAGGCCCAGAGACCCCTGCCGGGTTCACTGCGGCGTTTGATCATTAGTACATGTCCGCTTTGTATTACCACAGCGTCTGCGGTGACAAAGATTGGGGGGTAGGGCAAGCTGGCATACTGCCGCTTGTAGACATCGATGAACTCACGTTCACGGATGATCTGTTCGTAGTCAGCGGATTCTTTGAACTGTGCAAGGAATTCGTAGGTAGTTTCGGGCACCACACCTTGAATGAAGCGCATGTTGGCATCACGCTTGAAGTAGAGATCGCGAATGTCTGTGGCACCCAAGGGCTCAATCCTATCTACGTTGACATAGTCCCATTGGGGGAACATGTCCAAATAGAAGCTAGATCCGTCCTTTTTGTGCCCAATGATGGCGTCTTTGCGACCCAGGCAACGATACTTGCTCATAATGCCCTGTACACGAACAGCCCAGGCCTGATCATTGTAGACAGTGTCAATGTTGGCTTCAATGTGAACGTTCATGCTCAATCCAGCAGTGGCTCTGCGGATCATTTGGCTGCGTTCTTCAAAGGTAAAGGGGTTCTTGTAGGTTCTGGGCTGGCGTGCTGAGCCCACTATCACAACAAGGTGATCGGTCAGTGCTGTGCAACGCTTGATGATCTCAAGATGTGCAGTGTGCAGGGGTTGGAAGCGTCCAATCAGCACCACAGAGTTGTAGGGTTTTTCAATCTTTGACATACAAAAATCCTTTGTATAGTTGTTTAGAACAGCGTCTATCGCTGTCTATGTATTTATTATATGATCACAAAACTAGCTTGTAAATAGGTTTTGGTTATGAATTTTTCAGAATGTACCAAGTCATGTCGCTGGCGTCCAATTTCACACAGTCATGGGGGTACTTGTTGTACTCCGCGGGCTGGTACTTTGAGGGTTTGGTGATGTCCAGAACTTTGACCATGATCTTGTTGAGTTTGATGATCCGGCCCACTCTAAGGCCATTGCTGTAGGGGTAGGCCACAAAGTCATCTAACTGGATAACCCTGCCCAGCTTGTCCTTATGCTGAGGTATGCCGACAACTTTTGCGGAAAGTAAAGCCCGGGCAGGTACAGGACCAGCGGCCTTGACTGTTGGTGACTTCATATTCTTGTCCTCGGCTGCCTAGTACAATCTTAGTTTGAGTGGGCTCTGTGCCCCTGTGCCAGTGGTATTCTTGCCCGTCAATGCTGATGATCAGCCCACGCTGTATAACACGCACAGGCCACTCTGCAAGGCCTGTGGTCAAAGCCAGCTCATCGGCAGTGACATGCTTGACCTTAACTTCTTCACCAGAATACTCGTAGTATTCGGGCTGCTCAAAGCGCCACACCGAGGGTCTGGCATGTTCAGGATTGCGTACACGAACCAACATAAAAATCCCCAAAAAGTCTCTAAGTTCTAGCGATTATACAGCCTTGCTAGGTCAGTGTCAACCTATAAATACTCAATGCGATTTACCAAAACCCAAGAGGAAGTCTACACTGATCTAATGAAGCTGTTGGCCAGTCGTGGCAGGCTGTGGTTATTGGGTTGGGCCTTGGGCACATTGATACAGCTGAGCCAAAACGATCCCGGTCTACGCCGATTGATACGCAGAAAAACCCAGGACAATGACTGATCTAGACCAGAGATTTACCCATGAAGCGCAGTTTAGAAATCCCGACTTTGCAGCAGCGATTTGGTGTTGGGGTTGCAGTTTTACCTGGGGTCAGGGTCTGAATATAGAAGACACTTGGCCCTACCTACTGAGCCAAAAGCTGATGATGCCCACGGCAAATCTGGGCGTCATAGGCAGTTCAGTGCCCCGAATATGGCGAAGTTACTCACTGCTAAGACCCCACTGGAGCCCTAGACTCTCAATATTCTCGTGGCCCACTTTGAACCGCAGCTATGCTATAGTCAATGACGACATAGTCAATCTAGGTGTTTGGAACAGCAAAGAACACCCCAGTTACAGATTCAAACTACTGCAAGGCCACATAGAACAGGCCAACAGAGACCTCATACATCTTCAAGCCAAACCCACAATACAAGAACCCTCAATACACTTTGCACTGCACCTACTGTGGCCCCAACTTGAGTTTCCTGATCGTGCCAAAGATGGAGTTCATCCGGGCAAGGAAACCAATCGACAGATCGCTGACTATGTTCTAGAGCAGATCAAGCTAAAGGCCCCGCTGCTGATATAAGAGATTAGACTTCTACCACAGTTAATAGATCTGGGTACTGTACTAACAGCCAAAATATATCGCGATCAAATGGCGCATCTATACGCCAAGTCCAATATGAATCCCCTACTAGTATATAACGACTGCAATGCATGTTGATGTCATGCTGTTGGCAATACGTGTAGATACGATCAATCTTGGGATCATCACTGGCACAAGTAACTACTATACGCATACTAGTATTTACAGTATATAGAAAAGGCCCCGCTGCACAGAGCCCAAAAGCCGCGAAGCGGACAGCGCAGATTGCTGTATACGCTGTTGATGCTACAGGCCCCGCTGCGGTCATATGCGTGTATATAGTGTATGCGTGTGTGCGAGAACGTATATAGAGCGTGGCGGGCAGGGTCTGAGAGCAGTCAAGGCTCTGTGTGGATAACCCCTGGGAGGCCTGTGGATAAGTGTGGCTAGGCCTGGGAAACAAAGTGGAAATGCTGTGGACAACTGGGGCAAAACTGTGCATACTCTGTGGATAACTGTGAGTTTCTAGGTTGAGTATTTGCGCTATGCCTGTCTGCCCCATGGTCAAGAAAAATTTTTCTACTGTATAGACCTCGCAGACTGCCCCTACAGTGAGCCTAAATCTAAGATTTCACAGTGTTTATATACACTAGACTCACGGGCATAGACTGTGCTAAACTGCTATATACAGTATATAAGACCGGGAGAAAATCATGTTTAATAAAGTTGCTCACCTGCACTACGCTACACACAATAGTCTAGTATATACCAGTGACACTACAGGTCGTATATACTGTGTCAAGTACAATGATCGCTATCTACAGTGGGAAAACTTTGACAACAATGAAATGCCCCTAGTTCAGGAATATATGATCGAAGCTTTGCCCACAGGGGTCTGGGGTTTTTCAGAAGACAGCCAGTGACTTTAATCAAAATAGTTATCCACAACTTTACCCACAGAATCTGTTAATATCCTGTGGATAACTTTCCGGGGCTTCAGGGGCCAAATCAAAATAAGAACAGTTGGCATCTAGGGTTAGTCAGTGCCAACTTAGTGAAAAACCTTCGCCCACCCTCGCCGTCCATCCCGAGTATAGCTCTTCGAATCTACGGCCGGTCTTCCCGTTTTCTTATTATGTCATTATTATAGCACCGTTTGGGCTAGCTGTCAACCGACCCTAGACACTGTAGGGTCTTTAGTTGACCCGTTGGCTCGTTTGCAGTATAATACAGTTTTAAGGGAGCTAGAATGCAAGACCAATATAAACTGCAAATCGACCAAGCCATGTTAGCACTGCAAGCATTAATAGACCAGGAGTTCGAGGACGTCGAAAGTGTACAAAATGCTTTTAACGCACTGGCCTGCGCTCTCGACGAAGAATTGCAATAACACTAGGACCTGTAGGGTCTTTGGTTGACACTCTAGCCAAAAGGCCCTATAATACACACATCAACACTGCACAAGGAGCAGACATGAAACGCACAGAGATTGAAGAGCTGTTGGAAAAGATGGAACAGTTTGCAGACTTCCTGTTTGCACAGGGCAAAAATGCATCGGGCAATGATCTGTTAGGGTTTGTTGAGACAATAGATGTAGTGTTGGAAGACGTTGAGCTGGAGGACTGAATGACAGTTAAAAAGATTCTCAAAGCTATTGAAAAGTCGGACCCTGCAATCTTTGCAGAGTGTGGCATGGGCGAAGTTGAGGACACTGTGGTGGACATGCGGAACATGGGCCAGTTTGGTGCTATGAATGTGGAAAGTGCCGCACTGTTGGCGATTAAAGAAATTCGCAGTTTGTACGCATAATTTGGTTGACAGGGCTTCAAAACCCTGTTATAATACATACATCAACAACGCAATAGGAGCGAACAATGGACCGTAATACCTACACTTTCGTTGGCGTGAGCCGTCATCCAAATGGCACTATGGCTGTTCGTTACACCAACGACCGCAACCGCGCACGTGTCTTGGCCAAGAACGGCCACACTGACATCCTGTTCCTGGAAATGAACATGCCCGAACGTGTTGAGGACTGCGTGTCAGCGCTGATGGACTATGTTGAAGACAACGAAGCTGTGGACCTGCTGGATGTGGTGCAGGCAGAAGCGGCTCGTGTTGGTTTTGCTGTCTAAGGAGGTTCTATGCGCTATTACGATCATTTGGCAACCTACCAGCGTGAAGGCTTTGACATCATTGTAGACAAGACCTGGGAAGACATTGCCATTCGCGACTGTTTTGATGACAGTTGCTACGACATCCGCGAAATGGAGCAGAAAGTAGAGCGTGGAGATCTAGACTGGTTTATGCTCAGGGTGCGAGTGCTCTTTGACGGGCATCTGCTGGGGGATGCACATCTGGGCGGCTGCATGTACGAGGATCCAGCAGAAGTACTTAAGGACGGCACTGCCGAAGACCTGATCTGGGAAGCCCTGCATCAAGCACGAGAAGAAGCCCGCAAGCTTGTAGGGTCTTTGCAACGAGTGGTTGACGAGCTGCCCGTTTGAGCATACAATAGAAGAACAGTAAGCAAATAGGAGCGTGAAATGTCGGTTACCTACAAGGGCGTGAGCCAAACGGTCAATGCTGCCAATGTGATCTACGCACAAGAAGCAGCGATCAAAGCACTGGTGCAGGCCACTATGATCTCTATGGCAGAAGCCAATGTGGACATGGTCTGCGACATGAGCAACGAGTACCCAACGAAAGTAGACGTAGAAGCAGTGTTCCAAGGCCTGCACGATCAAGCAGCAGACATGATCGCTGACTGTTTTGACGATCTCAAAGAGCGACTGCTGGCAGAGCTTGCCCAAAAACGCTACACTGCTCGCGTCAAAGCTCTGCACTACGACGACAACGGCGGTCTCAACGACGTCACTGTAGACGTGCATTTCGAATAACCCTAGTGGTTGACAGGGCTTTGAAACCCTGCTATAATACACACATCAACAGCAAACAAAGGAGCGAAACTATGTTTGATCACCGTGTAAGCCGTAAATACACTTCTGCACTGCTAGACGCTGTCAGCGAGGGTATCTTTGACAAAGACGCACTGATCGCTGACCTGCTGGGTTGGATGAGCGAAGCAGATGTGCAAGAGTTTGTGCGCCGTAACGATCTCATGCCCTGGCTTGAGGACGACAGCGAAGAGGAAGAGGAGTAAATCATGCCCTACACTGTAGAAGTCTACAAAAAAGACAAGAGAACCAAATCGGGCGAGCGCCTGGTCAAGAAGGTGGATCACTCAACGGATGACTTGAACACTCTCAAGCATCTGTATCAGACCACTTGGTTTGCATCTGAAGGCTACCGTTGTGAGTTTCACAAGACCTTCGTAGAGCGTATCAACTTGATGTCGGGCCTGCCCTTTCAAGAACGCTACGATACGCCCTACTTCTGCAGCCCCAGCTCTGAAACCTACTGGAGCTCGTAAAGACCCTACGGTTGACAAGGGTATCGTTTGGTGTTATACTATAGGTACAGTAACAAAACAGGAGCGTGAAATGAAAGAACTCAACGAGTTTGTGGCCCGTGAGAACAAGTGGTCCGCAGTCTTTGGCAAGGCGCCTCTGAGCCTGCAGAATGCCGCAGATCGCCGTAAGATTGCATCTAGCATTGACTGCCAGCTCAGCCCTGAGAACCTGCACTGCGATGGCGAGATCAGCGCCGCAGAAGCCAACCGCAAGTTCCGCTTCTTGACCAAGGCCGCAGAGCAGTTGATGAAGATTGATCCCAGTGTTGAAATCCACGAGTATTACTAATGATCACAGAACGCGAAGTGCTACTAGATCAGGTCCTTGATCAGATCAAGAAGGATGTAGAAGCAGGCGATTTTACTGCGATCTACGAACTGCTGTTGGAACTGCCAGACGAGACTTTGGTATCTTACTTGCCCGAGGAGTTGCAATGAGTAGAGATGGACTGCGACCCATTGAGGTCGTGATCAAACTGTGGATCAACGAGGATGCTGATCCACAAGAGGTTGTCAACGAAATGGACTACTCAATCTACCACGATGATGTAGTTGCTAGCGAAGTGGTAGATATCAACACGGAGATCTAATATGCCTAACTGGTGCAACAACTTTGTTCAAATCCGCCACGAAGATCCTGCTCGCTTGCAGGCTCTTGCTGAAGCAGTCAACGCAGGCCGTTTCTGCGACTTTGTGATCCCTGTACCGCAGGAACTGCGTGACACTGTTGCTGGCTATCCCGGTGCTGACAAAGAAGCCGAGCACAATGCCCAAGTGGCTCGAAATCTCGAAAAGTATGGTGCCAGCGATTGGTATCAGTTCTGTGTAAACAACTGGGGTACCAAGTGGGAAGTTGAAGCCTATGAGCCCACTTGCGTAGAAGATGGTCTAGTTGCCTTTGGCTTTGACTCAGCATGGGCTCCGCCTACAGGAATCTATGCCGCTTTGGCTGAACAAGGCTACACTGTAGACGGTATGTATTACGAGCCAGGTATGGGCTTCTGTGGTCGCTGGATCGACGGCGATGATGACTACTACGAGATCAGCGGTATGTCTTCAGACGAAGTTGCCGCTGAGATTGACTCGGACATTGACGAGCAGTTCGGCATCTCCGAGAACATGGCCTTGTGGGAAGAGGAAAACCGCGAAGAAGAATAACCCTACACTTGACTTGGGTTCTTTTTTGTGTTATACTACACAAATGAAAATAAATGATCTATTACAGTGGGCAGGTGCTCTGTTTATCATAGCAGGGCACCTGCTGAACACTGCGGGAGCAGATGTACACGGAGACCGGTGGAACATCCTTGCCTTTGCTCTAGGCACTGTCTGCTTCCTAGCTTGGACTGTACGTGTAGCAAACAGGCCACAGATGCTGGTCAACGTTGTGGCAATAGCCACATGCACTGTAGGGCTGTTTAAAGCTTTTGGTTGACAAGCTAGCCCAACTGCGCTATAATACACACTTAAACAAAGGAGCGTGTATGTTAGCAAACACTAAGCAAGTACGTGCAGTATTAAAAAGTTTTAATATTAGCGCAAACTACACAGAAAAAACTACAAAAGAAAAAAGTAGTACTAGGGTAGTAATGGCTGTTGTTTTTATGCAACAAGAATTGTTTAATGCTGTAAAACAAAAGTTTGCGGATTTAGGTTATAATAATAAAGTATACTATACGCAGGATATGTACTTGCGTGTTAAAACATTTATTGCATAAAAACAACACTAGAAACCCTGCACTTGACAGGGTTTCTTTTTGGTGCTATACTATAGGCATAGTGAAGGAGCGATGTATGACAAACGAGAGAAAAGCAGCAATCCTGCGTGAAGCAATGGAGCGCCTAGAGGACGCTGAGGAGCTGGTTAAGCTGGCGTTAGGTGATACAGATGCTGGCATGCAAACCCGCCACAGCATCAGTGACGCTATTGAGGACTTGATGTACGACATTATGGAACTGGAGGGTGTGGAATGATTACCGCTGAAACCCTGCGTCAATGCGCTTATCTGGATACTATCTCTCTGGAGAATATCCTGCGTAAAACCTATCCCAAGGACTCCCTTATTCGCTCGGAGTTCCTGGGCATTACCAATGCCGGACAGTTCTGCTATTCTGCTGTCTACTTTGACCAAATTGAGGGCGCAGAGGATGTCTGCAAGGTCTTTGTGTGGCGCGACAGCAACGGTTCTCTTGTAGCAGACTATTGACCTTTCGGTTGACAGGGCTATCGTTTGGTGCTATACTATAGGCATAGTGAAGGAGCGAATGATGAGAACTGAATGCGATTGCCCTGTATGTGAGGGCACTGGACGTATGCCTACCCCCGACAATCTGCGACAGTATGCAGAAAAGAATGGATGGTACGGATACGACAAGGCAGATGACTGCTGCACCTGCAACAACTGCGGTGGGCAGACTATGTGGGGCAAGCCCAGTGGTCGAAGCTATCTGCGTGAAGACGGTACTCCCTGCAGACATGAGTACACCAGCTACCAGCGTGGTCGATGCTGGACTCAATACACCTGCAAGCATTGTGGGTATAGCTACGACATTGACAGCTCGGATTAACCCTACGGTTGACACGGACATCATTTGGTGCTATACTAGAGACTAAGTTAAACAAAAGGAGCGAACGAAATGTCTAACTACCCTAACATGAGCTACTGCATGAACAACAACACCCTGCTGGCCCTGCGCCAAGTGTTGGATGCCATGCAAGAGGAAGGTCCCCAGTTTCTGCGTGAGCTTTCGCGTGATGAGCGCCGTTCGTTTGATGCTTTGTTCAATGCCTGCGAGGACTTCCTGACGCTGAGCGAAGAGCTCCAGGATGAGTATGAGCGCGAAGAGCGTGACGGTCAGCCCGACGAGGCACAAGAGTGGGCAGACTTTGACCCTGACTGCTAATGGGTTTTTGGTTGACGGCCTAGCTAAAAGGCCGTATAATACAAACACTAAAACACACTAGGAGCAAGAGATGAGCAAAGTAATCCTGCACACAGATGGCCTGCGAGGTTTGTGGAGCGATGTTGCAAAGGCGATCACTATCACTGACATCCAGCTGGGCGTAGGTACCCAGTGGGAGGATGAGAAGGACATCTTCGGTGAACTGCGTGTCTACTTTGACACTGATACTTGGGACACTCGCAAGGACGGTCTGATCTACACTGATCGCCTGTTCATTAAAGAACTGCAAGAGTTCCTCACTGCACACGGCTTGCCCGGTGATGATGTATGCTACAGTGAGCAAGGCATGCAGGGCGATGACTATGTGTCGCTGGACGCAGGTACTGCATTTTACAAGGCTTGGATGCAGAAGTTCAATGTGGCATTTGAGCAACAGGTAGAGCTGTTTTAACCCTACGGAGTTTAGGGTTATTGGTTGACTGCTAGACCAAACGGCAGTATAATAGACACATACTGAAACACAAAGGAGCTTGAAATGGGTACACGATCTTTCGTTGGTGTGATGGTTGGTGACAAGTGCCGTGCAATCTATGTGCATTGGGACGGTTATCTGGAAGGTGTAGGCGCTGAACTGCAAGACTACACTACCCAAGCAGAAGTTCTAGAGCTGCTTGCAGACGGTGATCGCAGCTCGCTCACAGACGGTTTCTACAAGGATCGTGGCGAGACTGGTGTTGAGCCCCGAGACTACAACTCTTTTGAAGAGTTCTTCGATGCTTGCCACGGCAGCTGGGGTGAGTGGTACTATGTGTTCAAGGACGGTGTTTGGTATTGCGGTAACACCTACAGCGGCTCTAAACTGTACAAGCGTCTGACTACCTACGCAGACGCTGTTGAGGCAACTGAAGCAGAGCGTGAAGCGGAGGACGCATAATGACTGGCTTTAAAAGCAAAAAGGAAATGGCAATGAGCAAGATGAGTGATCTGGCCTACGACATTGAGCAGATGTACATTGAGGGCATTAGCCCCAAACGCATCGCAGAGATTCTCGAGTGTCCGATTGAAACGGTCTACGATTGGATTGACGGTGAAGGTCTTAGTGGGGGCGAAGATCTAGACCCCTACAACACGATCAACAGCTAAAGACCATTCGGTTGACAGGGTCTTTGTTTGGTGCTATACTACACACATGATGAAGGAGCGACCAGTGAAGATCCTAGTAAAGATTCCCATAAAGCCCAGACAGGGTCCGCTAAGGACTCAAACGGGTGCAGGTGTCCACAAAAAGGACAAGAGCTATCAACGTCAACCCAAGCACAAAGGAAAGCAACATGATTGAGATCACTATCGAAGGGCTGAACGAGCGTCAAAAGTTTCTGGCAGATATCATCTGGGCCTGCGACACTCGCACACAGATCAATGCCTTTATCCGCAGTCTGCCTACTGTGCAACTGCAAGACGAAGCTCGCAGCATCGTTGATCTTATGATCATGGCCACTGTAGAACAGGCCTATGACGGTCTGGGATCCTTGGACGAAGCACAACAACTAATCAACAAGGTTTCTAAATGAAAAGCCGTATTGTTAAATCTACTCGCAAGTTCACCGATGAGTACAAGGGCGGTGACAAAGAGCCCAAGTGGGACTTCACTGAACTAATCAAAGCGATGAAAACATGGGCTCAAACTACTTAATGACTCGGATACGGCCTTTGGCTGTATTCGATCCCGCAAACAAGGAACATAGATCTCTTTTTGCTCAGTTCGTCAAGTCTGGGCGCTGGGATCATAGTCCTGTTCAGTTCGTAGCAGGAGAACCTACTCAAATCGAAGTAGGAACCATGGCTCGACAGCTGATTGAGTACTACACGAACAAAGAGTTCCCTGAGGGCAGAATCCGCCCAAAAAATGTTGTAAAAAAACAACAAAAAAACGGTTGACCTTAGAGCCAAACGGCCGTATAATACATACATGTTCAACGCACTAGAGGAAACGAAAATGTCGCAAGATATGACTCAAGCAGAAGCTATTGTGATCGAAGCTGTTACCAAAGCCGCTAAGACCACTCGTGACTTCCTGGCTCAACACGGTGACCGCGATGCCTGTGGCTTTGCCTGGGTAACGGTCTACAAGGTTCGTTCCAACTCTAAACTGGGCAAGGTCCTGGCCCAGTACGGCTTCAGCAAGAGCTACTCAGGCGGACTCCAACTGTGGAACCCCAGCGGCTCACACACCCAATGCATCACTGCTAAGGAAGTGGGTGCTGAGGCTTGTGCAGAAGTCCTGCGTACCAAACTGGGCGTAGAAGCCTACGCTGGTTCGCGTATGGACTAAGTGGTTAGCCAAAAGGGGTTGACAACAACCCCGATTGGCACTACAATATGAACATGTCCAAAAGGGCATTAGGCATTTAAACTTAACTTTGAAAGGCAAATAAAATGGCTACTGATAAACTGTTTACCGTTGCAGGTACTTCCACCCTTAATGGCGAGATGAAGGTTCGTTTCGCAAACGATGTGATGCGTATTAAGGTTCTGGCCAAACATGGTCATGAAGACATCACTCTCGTTGAGCTGCCCTCAGCAATGAGCAAGCTCGAAGCTGTCAAGTTCATCAAGACTGTTGATGAGTTTGCAGGCGTTGCAGAACAAGCTGCAATCGCTGACTATCTCGATCGCAAGGACGAGAAGCCTACTAAGGCTAAGGCAGAAAAGACTGCTGCACCCGCCAAGGCCGCAACGGCTAAGGCACCCAAGGCCAAGGCTGCAAAGGCCCCGGCTGTTGACACTTCCGAGATGGAAGACGCTCCGTTTTAATCGCTCCACTGACACCGTGTCTGATAAGTAATATCATGAGATACGGTGTCAGTCATTCTAACGATTACAAACAAGTCGGGCAAGTCGTCATCAGAGACTTTCTTAGTGAACCTAAAGGTAGAGTTCTCTGTGTCATTGCCCGCGATAACATTTACGAAGCAGAGCAGACTGCACAATACATCTGCGATCTATTGAACAAGGAAGAGAAGGCACAAGATGTCCTGGGTTCAGTTTGAGGTGTGGGCTGTCGACGAAGACGGCCACGAAGAACTCATTGAAACTACAAATAGTCTAAAAGAAGCAAGGCAACTAGCCGAAGAGAGCTTGCAAGATGACATTGTAGAGTGTATAATTAGAAAAGACGAAGACGGAGATGTTGAAGAGATTGAAGTCTTAGTCAAGGAATAAGAATACGCCCGGGTGGTGAAATAGGTAGACACAAGGGACTTAAAATCCCTCGGTAGAGATACTGTACCGGTTCGAGTCCGGTCCCGGGCACCAGTTTCAGGGCCTCTAGCTCATGTTGGTTAGAGCAGCGGACTCATAATCCGTTGGTGCCGTGTTCGACTCACGGGGGGCCCACCATATTGTGACCGTAGTTCAGTAGGATAGAACAACAGCCTTCTAAGCTGTGGGTCGGGGGTTCGAGTCCCTCCGGTCACGCCAGACACCCAAAGCCCGTCCAGGTTGACGGGCTTTTCTTTTGGTTGTATAATACACTTACAACGGAGCAGAAGATGAACTACACACTGATCACACCCCAGGGCCGAATCTATCAGTTCTACCTGCTGGCAACTGCAAAAGTGTGGCAAAAAGCCTACGGTGGGCAACTGTTCTGCAACGACATTTTGGTTGACAAGACTGCCCAAACGACCGTATAATAGACACATACAGTAAACAAACAGGAGCTAACGATGACGACCAAAGCTGAAATCATTGAACTGCTGAAGACCAACGATCGTGCTGTTGCTCGTGCCCTTGTGGTGCTCAATGAGCGCCAGACTGCTACGGAGCGGAGTGCAGAAACTACCATCAATGACAACGGTGTTGGCTTCACGCCCGCTGATGCTCGTATGGGCACTTCAATGGCGCAGTTCTACACCAAGTTTGGTCGTCTGAGCCCCAAGCAGATCGCCTACTGGCGCAAGCCCAATGTTCGTGGTGTGCCCCGGATCTGCAAGTATGCTAGTCAGCTGCTTGAGATCGCAGAGCAGAAGGCTCGTGCTGCCAAGATGATGGAGCCCAAGGTGCAGCCTGTTGAAGATGTGGGCAACCTGCTGGAAGAGAAGATGGTGCTGGAAGAGCAACTCTCAGCCTATCAAGAAGGCGCCATGGGCGAAGGAGCCGAGCAAGATCGTGCAATGGAGGAGCTCACTGCTCGTATCAACGATATCGATCGTGCCGTAGATGTGGCTTATAAACAACAGGCTGCTCTTGCAGAAACCCGAGCAGAACGTAGGGCTTTTGTTGACAAGCTTCGCCAAATGGCCGTATAATAACGACATACTGAAACAAACAGGAGCGAAAATGTTTGACACTAACCAAGACACCATGCGTATCGTTCTCAAAGCTTTCAACGATGCTGCTCAAAAGAACTACGGTTCCTTTGCCTACTCTGCAGGCTACATGGAAAGCATGGTCCTGCGTATGCTGCCTAGCCTGCCCAAGCGGATGCAGAAGATCTTCATCGATGAAATGATCCGTGCTACTGCCGCACAAGAAAAAGAAGTGATTGCAAAGATGTAAAGACCCTTCGGTTGACAGGGTTACCAAAAGACAGTATACTATAGGCATAGTAAGGAACTAAGGAGCGAACCAAATGTCCAAACTGCTGATTACCACTCAATGCTACGAGAACTATGCCTGGCGCGAAGATGGCACCCTGGGCACCGGTTCTGACGCCTACTGGAAAGCCAAAGGCGGCAGTGACTATGTCATCAAGAAGTTCAAGGGCGGCATGGCTGATGCTACCCTGGCCATCATGGCACTGCGCTCGCAGATCGAGTGCGACAACGATGCATTCCGTGAGCAGATCATCGACTTCCGCATCGTCAAAGACGACTACCTCACCGAGTTCGAGCAGAGCCAGCTGGACTACGAAGGCAAGATCACTTACCCGGCCAAAGAGCTGGTGTGGTAAGGAGAAGATCATGGCCGCACCAATCACAGAGAAACAGTTTCAGGAATGGATCGCTAAGACTTGGCGAGCTTGCCAAGAAAGGGCATGGAAACCCGCCGGTTGACAGGGTCTTTGATTGGTGCTATACTATAGTCATAGTGAGCAATAAGGAGCAAGAAATGAAACACAAGATTGGCGCAGTGGCTTTCATCGTAGGCATCATCGGAGCAGGGTTTGCCGCAGGCGCAGAGCCCGAGAGTCTGCAAGATTGGATCACGGTTGCGGGCACTGCCTTTACCAGCCTGATGTTGGCCCAAATGGGCGTGTGGATGATCAAGGACGAGGTCTAATATGGGCTACAAGGTTCTGGGCAAGACCGAAGACATCATGCAGGGTTTTGAGCCTCGCAAGGGTCTAGAAGGTCCTTTCAACTTCGCTGGACGAGTGTTGTATTATGACAACAAAGAAGGCAAGTATTGGGATCCCCGCACAGACTTCTATGTGCCCTACGACGAATATTTTCGGTTGACAGGTCTAGCCTAAACCTGTATAATACACACATCAACACTGCAATCCAGGAGCGAAAAATGGACATCAAGCAAGTCAACTCAGCGATCATGTTCGGTGACTTTACCAACGACGAACTCAACTCAATCATCGATGCCATCAAGTTCAAGCGGGCCTCGATGCAAAAGACTGCTCGTTACACCCTGACTGTGGGCACCAAGGTTCAGTTCACCAGCACCAAGACACGCCAAACCGTGCAGGGTACCATCAGCAAGGTTGCGCTCAAGTACGCCACTGTCAGCACCGATCGCGGTCTTTGGAAAGTGCCCATGAACATGCTGGAAGCCGCGTGATGCGGTGCCCACACTGTTATCAACAGGTCAATATGCTGGCTACCAAATGTGAACACTGCACCGGCGCCATTGATCCTTGGCGCAATGCCGTGGCAGAGTTTTGGAGCTACGTGATTGTCATTGCTGTGATTCTTTTGGCACTAAGCCTCTTGACACAGTGCGTGGGTTGACTGTATAATAGCTTTTTTAACACAACATTGGAGCGAAACAATGCCTAAAGGATACAAAGTTTTGAGTTTGGACTCTGTGAAGTCTAGCAAAGGTACCACTGCCAAGTTTGACATTGACACTTCAGCTGTGGCCGCTAAAGAGCGCGAGCTGGCTAAGATCACTGACGCAGAGATCATCGAGCGTCTGCGTGAGCGATTTGGCATCCTCGACGACATGACCCGGGCGGTCAAGAAGGGTGATGTTCGTGCTATGATCGTGTCGGGCCCTCCGGGTGTGGGCAAGAGCTTTGGCGTGGAGAAAGTACTGTCAAAGCACGATGTCTTCGCAGATGTAGCACAGAACTCTAAGCTTAAGAAGTACGAGATCGTCAAGGGTGCTATGAGTGCCATTGGACTCTACAAGAAGCTCTACGAGTTCTCGGACAAGAAGTGTATCCTTGTGTTCGATGACTGCGACAGTGTGCTCTTGGACGATCTGAGCCTTAATATTTTGAAGGCTGCTCTGGACAGCTCTAAGAAGCGTACCATTCACTGGAACACTGACAGCCGTGTACTGCGAGCAGAAGGTGTGCCCAATAGCTTCGACTACAATGGCGGCTGTGTGTTCATTACCAACATCAAGTTCGACAACGTCAAGAGCAAGAAGCTGAGAGATCACTTGGAAGCACTGGAAAGCCGTTGCCACTACTTGGATCTCACCATTGACACTGAGCGTGAGAAGGTCTTGCGTATCAAGCAGGTCATTGGCGACTGTGGCATGCTGGACGAGTACGAGTTTGGTGAGCAAGGCAACACAGAGCTTGTTGACTTCATTGACACAAACAAGAAGCGTCTCAGAGAGTTGAGTCTGCGTATGGTACTCAAGCTTGCAGACCTGCGTAAGAGCATGCCTGCTCGTTGGCAAGCTGTTGCAGAGGTTACTTGTATGCGTCGCTGACAGTTACAGCTAGCAGGGCAGCTATAGGCCCTGCACACAGCACTAGAGCACACTCGCTCCTATAAGCTCTAGGCTGTGATCAGTTAGATCAGGACTCGATTCGCTCCCGACAATGATCTAACAGGGACCGCTGTGAAGTGGGCCCATTAACCCCAGAGATCCGATTCGCTCCCGGCTCTGGGGTTTCTTTTCTCTTCGAAGGTCGGTCGGGGTGATGAGATGATCGAGGGGGTCGGGGTGATGAGATGATCGAGGGGGTCGGGGTTTATATTTTATTACTGTTGTTTTTTTACAACAGCGCTTAATGCTTTTTTGTCTACCACTGGTGCAAAATCACCACCCAGATTCTGTAAGTACTTCCCTATAATTTTTTGCGCGGCAGAATTTTTTGGTCTACAGGACCCATTTCGGCTATATATAGTTATGAATAATAACAAGCCCCAAGACGGTGATGTCATGCTAGTTGAAACTCGTGTCTACGTTTATTCTGCTGTAGACGACACTTGGTATCCTGCCCCATCACTGCTTGAACAGCATCTTAATCAAATCATTGTATATCTATCAGTGATCTGCACCTTGGCACTCATAGTCTATGCAGTGTTTTTTCGCTGATTAATCCCACATACTGCGAAAGTCCCCGTAACAGCGTATAGCAGTATAGGCCGCTTCTGCTAGAAACTCAAAGTTCTTTTGCAGTGCTCTCACAGCAGGAAAATCACTGTAGCGCAGTACCATTTCGTAACAGCCCTCACCCAACTGTACATAGTAGCTGGCATTTATACCACGCTTGGTGCCCAACTCTGGAAATACAGCACGAGTAAACCAGCATGTATTACCCAAGTCCAGTGCTTCTGTGGGTGTTTTGATCATCATGTAGCGCTCTGCGTAGCTGGGTTCTGGTTGCCAAGGGTTTTTGTCTATCTTTTCAGCTAACAGTCTACATTGATACACTATGACATAGTCAGGTATTGCCCATCCATGTCGATCATAGGTTTCAATCAGTATATCTTTGATACCCTTTTCTGCTGCCTTCATAGCACTACTCCATTTCAGTATTTAATAAATATTTTCATGAAATTTGCCATATATGGGGACAGCTATGTTGATGGTCGAGCCAATAAAGATCATAATGCAGCAACTTGGGCCAGTAAACTGGCTAGATCTCTAGGTGCCGAGACCATAGACTATTATGTTCGTGCGGGTTCACCTTTGTACTGGAGCTATCAGAACATCATCAACACTGGCCATAACTATGACGGTCACATATTGGCAGTCACAGAACCCATGCGTTTTCCTGTGGCTGTAGGTGATCAACAGTTATTTGTCACGGGCTATGACTACTGTGACACACTTAGAAATCCCTTGCGTGATCATCTTCGTGGGTGGTTTGCTGTCAGTGATATCAGTTATTTGAACACAGTACAAGAACTCATGCTGGCAGATCTAGAACGTAGACATCCCAACATCATCATGGTGCCCTGCTTTAAAACCAGTTTTTCTGGAGCTAGACTCAGTGAATATGGACCATTTGCTCTCTATCAACTCAATGAGCTTATGATTCGCCAACTGGGTGCCGATGTTGCCAATAGAGCATGGCAGCAAAATTGGGCAGAATACCAAGATCAAGATCATCTGCTGTGTCACTTGCCCTGGGAATGGCACGACATCATAGCCCTTAAAATTCTTCGCAGTCGTCAGTCTGGCACTAGGCTGCTCGCTGGCGATCTGTGGCCCTTGAAGCTTAGAAACAATAATTTAGATCACTATTATCTACGTAGATAATGGCCTGAAAAAACCGCTTTTCAGCGCTGGCGCTTCGCGCCCCTTCGGGGCTGCGGGCCTTACAAATCTTCGGGCAGGTTGTTCAACAACTGTCTGAGTTTTGAACTGCCCACTTCTGCTCTAGGTGCTCGCACTGACTGGCCATCTGTGGGATCTGTGCTCACAGTTGATGTGCGCTGTAGACTGCTGAGTATCGCAGAACTTTTAGCAGTCACTGCCTGACCGCCATCATCACTTTGCTCATCACTGTTGGTAATACGCAGTGTATCAATGTCAAAGTTTAGATCGATCTTTTGGCCCACGCCACTGCTTGAACGTGTCTTCATCAACTGTATTTGATACTTGCCTCGCTCACGCATGGCTCTTGATGTAAAGATACCAAAGACATTGTCCGCAGTTTGAATCTTGCTTAGTCCACCTGAAATATGGCTGTGATCAAACTCTACTTCTTCCACAGCACCTCTGTTGAGCTGTGCCGCTGTGACAAACACGCAGTTCTTTTCCATGGCTAGATTTCTAAGTTCTTCACTGACGTATTTGTCCTTGATAAAGAGGTTTTCCGCGGAGATTTTCTGTCCTGCGGGCATGAGCAGGTCCAAATAGTCCACTAACAGTACGTCACAGCGTCGGCCTGTTTTAACTTCATATTCTTTTAGGTAAGCACGTACATCGTTGGCTGTCTTTCCGCTGGGCATGTACTTGATTTGAAAACTGCCCGACTTCTTGCCTATGACACGAACCCGCATTTCCACGTCATCAATCTGCTTGAATACTTCTCTTGTGGGAATGCCTGTGACCATTGAGTCAATACGCATACCCACAAGTTCTTCTGAAAGTTCCAAGGTTAGGTAGATAACGTTCATGCCTGTGAGTGCATAGTTAACACCTAAGTTAGCCAAGAACAATGACTTACCTGCACCTGATCCTCCGGCAAAGATGTTGAGCTCGCCTCTGTTGAATCCCCCAAACAGCTTTTGATCTAGAGCAGCCCAGCCTGTTGACATTTGTCCGTTTTTGTCTTTGATCTTTAACAGGCGTTCTCTAGGATTGGCAAAGTAATCTGTGCCCATGTCCTTTTGTAGACCCACTTGCACAGCCTTCTTGATCATGTCCTCAACTGGGCCATAATCCCCTTTTTCCAGCAAATCTGCTGCTTTGAGAATGGCTTTCTCAAGACCCTTGTGGCGTATGAATGTTTCAAAGTCTGTGAGCAGCCAGTCATAGTGTTGCTCAGTTAATCCTGGAGGAACTTCAAACCGTTGTCCTGTGGCTGCGTTTATAATTTCGGGAGTGGGTATGACATTGTGTTCATCAACGTAGTCTTTAAAAAACTTGGCCGCTGATTGTAGCTTGCGATCAAATAGTGTGTCATCCCAAATACCCTGGCAACGAACAAAAGTTTCTGCGTCGCCCAGCAGCATCTCCAAGTATAGTTTTTGTATATCGTAACCGTAGTCTGCGTTCTGTCTTGTAGTCATTGTTTATTATACACTTTATCTAAATACTTTAACACTATAATGTTGCTCAAATGCCCTGGCATGGCTTTGATCATTGACCATAGGCTGACCTTTGATATTAAGGCTGGTGTTCAACAGCATGGGACAACCTGTGGCAGTATGCCACTGTTCCAGTAGTTGTCTTATTCTGCTGCCATCTTTTGGTACAGTCTGTACCCTACTAGTGAGGTCCCTGTGAACGATAGCAGGAAATAGCTCAGGATGCCTGCAAGCACTGATGAACTGCATATACCTATTGTCACTGCTAGGGCCATGGAGATCAAAGTAATCATTAGCCAACTCCTCCAAAATAACTGGGGCAAAGGGTCTAAACTGTTGTCTGCGTTTGATTGCATTTACTGTGTCCTTGATTGTGGGACCTCTAGGGTCCGCAAGTAAACTACGATTGCCTAGGGCACGTGGGCCATATTCTGCACGGCCCTGTGCTACACCGCACATCTTGTCTTTTAACAGGTGTTCTACAATGGCTTCAGTTGGCTCTGTGGGTTCAATGTTGTAGCCTAGGCTGCAGGTTTCCCATCCAATATGCTGTTGATTTCTTGCTAAAACTGCACCCACAGCTGATCCTGCATCGCCGGGGTTGGGCATGATCCATACGTTTTTAAAATGTTTGTAGGCAATGGGATTTGCTAGGCAGTTTAACGCACAGCCTCCCATGATAACAACATTGTCGCCGCCCACCAGTGTTTTGACTCGATGTATGATTTTTTCAAAGAATCTTTCATAGACTGCCTGCGTAGCAGCAGCAATGTCAAAGGTGTCGTTGACAGTGAGCTCAGGAGCCCAATCTAAACATCCTCTATGAAGATTTCTCCTCATTTTAAATATCTTATCTCCGCCGCTGAAATCAAAAAAGTCGTCAATGATTCTTTCGTAGAGTTTATCTGGGTTACCGTATGCAGCCATGCCCATGAGAATGTATTCTTCTTCGTTGGGTTTTAAATGACATCGTTGTGTCATAGCCGAATACCACAGTCCGAGACTGTCAGGATAACGCTGTTTGTAAACTTGTTTAAGGCCTTGTTCGTTGGCACGCCACATTGTTAGAGTTTCAAACTCTCCAATGGCATCAATAACTACCACAGCAGCTTCTTTAAATGGACTGGTATAAAATCCAGCGGCAGCATGGCTTTCATGATGCCATTCTGTGTACAAAGGAGCCTTAATACCATATTGACTTAGATATTGTTTGATATTATTACTGCGATGATTAAACCCCTGGCCAGCTCGCCATTGTCTCAAGGTTTTTGCCCAAGGCTTTTCATACCAAACAACTTCTTTAGGATAGCCGTAATGGCTGGCAGCATAGTTTACTAGACTTTCGCAGAGATCGGGGTCGTTCTTTTTTCCGCTGAATCTTTCGCTATGGCTGGCAAATAATAGTTTATTGTCATCAAATACTGCCAGCGCCGCATCGTGACTGTTTGCTGATATTCCCCAGGTAATCATTTGTAGATAAACGGATCTCTTTTACGAAGTTCTTCAATGCGCTTTTTAAATTCTTGTCTTTCTTTATAACTTTTAATGGGATGTAGAATCCAATGTAAAATATCTTTTAGTTTATCCATTTTTTCATCCTTAGCTGTATTTTTAAAGGCATAGATTCTTTGGCCTTTATTATTGACCAAAGTGTATATAGCTTGCCGTATTTTTTTACTGCGTCGTTGACGTCTTTGATGTCGTTGTCCCACTCGGGCATACTGACACTCCATCCCCATTCAAGAGCCTGTTCAATCATTTTTAATCCAGGCTCATCTCGATCAGGAACAACAATAACTTCGCGCTGTAATCTACTTATCAAATGTTTTTGCTGGGGTCCAATTTCATTGCTCATCACGGCAACGCCGTCTAGACAAATAGCATCTAGCGGGCCTTCTGTTACTAAAACAAAGTTTCTTTCCCAATGTTGATGATCGAGATTAAACACATATCCAGGCTGCTGTTCGCTGATATACTTGACTGTTTTTCTATCTCTTATAAGTCTTGCAGTATATCCAACTAGTCTGTTCTGGTAATAAAATGGAACAACAAGTCTATCGTCAAATCCTTGTTCGTCAGTCCAGTGCCAATCGTAATCGTCAATAGTAAAACCTCTATTGATTAGGTATTCTAAGACAGGTATTAGATTTTCAGGAGGGTGCTCTAACCATTCTTTAAGAGGCCTACTGCCCATAGGCAGTGCTTTGTCAAAAAATATCGGTGTTAACGATTGTCTAGATTCTGGATTTACTTCATCTTTAAGTCTAAGTGCTTCGAAGATGCATTTATTGATTAGATCGTCAGGAACATTTAGCCAGTTTAATAACTTTTTAAACTTTACAGTAAGAGGTCTTCCGGGTTGCCAACTGGCTTTGAAGCCGCAGTTAAAACAATGATAAGTGACACCATCTGTAAACATTACTCCACCGCGACCACGACGATCTTGGGTATCTCCATTATGGTGACAGCAGACAGCATTAAAACTTATCCAGCCACTTGGTGTAGCTTTTCTTTTAGGAGGTAAGTATGTCTGTGCTGTTTCTATAATAAGGCTCATAGAAACATTTTACAAGGTTATTTCTACTCTGTCAATCTTTCCGGTGTTATTTGCAACTGGAGTATAATAGACTCTAGCCCAAGTTAGTTCTCTATTGTATCCATTTGTTGTATTGTAAGATTTGGTTAAGTTAGTGGTACTAGAAGTAACGCTGAATGTTTCAATAGTTGTCCAACTAGCAGCTGAACTTATGACTGCATCTTTGGTAACTTGTACTACGATCTCGCCTTCAAGCCCAGCAAGATCAAAGTTAAAATTAACAAGATCTGTAGCTGCGTCTTTTACAAAGTTTGCCTGTGTTATTTCAACTGCATCACTATAATACCTAATGATGTAAGGAGGTAATCCTAATACTGTTGGATCTGTAATAGCTGCAAACCGAGTAATGTATCTCGGCGGAGTGTCAACGTTCATTACAGTACCTACTAGTTCCATATTGCCTTTTGCTCCAAACTGTGTATCGGCATATAACACAGTTTTAGTTAGATCTTCGTTAACTCTATAGATACTAAACTGTAAAAATTGAGGAGATACGCTTTCTAAGTCTGTTTCTGGTATAGTTACTAGTGCAAGTCCTTGGGTAGCACTTGGAGTAACTACAACATCAGACACTAGCAGACCGTTTGTGTCGGTTACTATCATCCTTAGATCCATATCGCTAATATCTATGCGTTTTTGGTCTGAATTTTTGACATCAATAGTTAAGACGTTGTCAACGCCTTGATAAATTTTTACTCGATTTTGATACACGATGTTCCACCTCACAGGAAATAGAGCCACATCTGCGACAACATTTATTCGGTTTGGATATAAATAACTTGAAATTTTTTGCATTTGGTTCGGAGCCCTTATATATATTTATATGGTAAAACTAAGAGATAACATCGAAGAACAGTTCCCTTTTATTAGTGTTTTAAACTATGGGGAAGAGGAATATGTGGGTATCATAATAAATCAAGACCAGTACGTTACTAGTTTTTATGATTTAGAAGTAATACGCTCATCTGACGAAAAAACAGCTTTATTAGAACTAGGAGAAATATGGTGGTGGGAAAGTAATCGACAAATACCCATTAACATATTTCTCCGTAAGGAAATAGAGCCCTTTAAAAGCTACATTAAAACTTTTAATAGCAAAGATGTACGTATTATTTTAGGCCCTGTAGTTAATCTAATGAATCTTACTTTAAAACGTATTAAGCGTAAAAGTGTACAACTTGTACGCCGACCACCACGTTAACTATATCCTTGACTTATTTGTTCGCAGATTAAGTTCATCTGCACTACTACTGCCATAGCATAAGCAACTGCATGAGCTTTCTTAAAATAGTATTCACCAGTCTCTGTCTTCTTCCAAATTTCTTCCATTATTGTCGCCCAGCTCTTCCCAATCAGATGTTTCTTCCCGGGCCGTATCATAGCAAGGACGGCAGCTAATTGTTCCACGGAAGTAGGGCAAGTCTGCTTCAGAATATCCCCGTGCCCGTTCAAATGAAATAACAGATCCACAAACTCGTTTTGAAGTAAAAGATCCCATATTGGTTCAGTCTCCATTAAATGAATCAAATGCTCTTCGTTTCTTACACCTTCGTAAACACTAACATTTAAGAAATCAATCTTAAAATATCCTCGATCTTCTGCTTCTTTATATTCGATACCAGAAAAGTTAGTAACAGCGTCAGCAGGAATATTCTGTAGATAAACACCAGTGTTGTGAGGTACAAACTTGCCGTCGTCTTTTCTCGAAGCTTTTACATGTTTGATTATTTCTAATACTTTGTTTCTATCAGCAAAGTCAATATCGATATCCATTATAAAGAAGCCTCCTTAACAATCAACTTAACCATTTCGAGATCGTTTCTTTGGCTCTTAAACTTTTTTACCCATACTTCAGGATTGATTACATTGGTAATAGCTGACAACTGTACATCATCTAATCTAGCAAGTAACTTCTTTCCACTAGCACAGTTTAATACAAGCCAAGGGCTTACCTTTCCGTCCTTTATATCAAATGTTGCTCTATTAGGACTTACATAGTCAAAATAATGATTCCAAAGAGCTTTATTTTCATCTCCCCATGTTATCATGTGTTTGACAGTTCTATCTAGTGCGACCTCTGCAGGTTCAGTATGAATAAGTTCTAAAACAAACTGCTCATATAGAGCATCTCTACACCAATGATCTAGTTTAACTCCGCTTCGAATAACCCAGTCAATGTATTGATCAGGATATAATGGATTCACATTGCTGACATAACTACCAAATTTTACAAAAGCATTATAATAAGGACTCTTGGCAAAATCTTCGTAGGTCTTGTCACCTTTCATGTTCTGACTTAGTTTAAAAAATCTATTAAAGGCATCATACCCTATTCTTACAGCCTTGTCATCTTTTTGTAAAAATCTACGTTTTTGTTCGCAGACATGTGTGATCAAGGTACTTTCTTTAGTATACCCGTGACCACAATATTGACAAACGTAGGGCTTTGTTTTATTCACTCTTAGATGCAACACTTAAAATAACTTTTCAATATCTTTATCACTATAACCGTAGTTTGCGGCTAAATCTTTTAGTTCTTTAAGACTTAAAATGCTTGCAAGCATTTCGAGCTCGTCTTGTTTTCTGTTAGGATAGATACTGAGTAAAAACTTTAATCGTTTAGTATCCCCCTTCTTTTGTTTAAATCCTATCCATTGATGAAAAAAGATTTTTCGACTTTCATGGCTGCACATACAAAGTAACTGCCACAATAGCTTTGGATGCTTTTGTAAAGTATTCCAATGCTTATTGAAATATTCGTTTACAGCTAAAACAAAATGTTCTTGGACTTCTCTCTTTTGATTAGAAACATTGCTAATGTATCTATTTAAAATAAAAAGTTCACTTTTTAAAGCTTTTTGTTGAGTCTCGTCGAGTTCATTCCAAAGACTTTTTGCCCCTAGGTCAACTGCGGCCAGTTTATCTTTAAGTTCAATCTTCTCGCTCATTTTCTATTTCCTGGGGAGGTATAGTACCATTACTATGTTTATCTGTTACTTTTTCAAGGTCTTGAAATAATCTTTTTTCTTGTGTTGTAAGTTTATCTTTGTGAGTTTTACGGGGATTGCCACACATAAAACATTCAGGATTCCCGCAATCCATAGCATGCCTCTTTGCAAAGCGATGCGGTTGTTTAATTTCTCCGGGATTATATTCACTAACTCGATGTTCTTTGGCGATTTTTACTTGTTTTTTAACAGCATTCTCGTCTTGTTGACGACGTCTACTATTTTTAATCTTGTCTTCGGTATTGCTCATAATGGATTATCCTTTGACAGCCTGTATAGCAGTATAACATTTTCCAGTGCTTTTTGTAAAGCAGGATTGACTTTAGATTCTTCCAATATATCTTTCCATATAGGATTATAGGGATTTACGATAGCGTCAACATCATAACCAATAACTACCCTTTCAGTCTTACCAATCTCACGAGCATATGTTACACCGTTAGCTTTTTCGTAGATATAGGTTGCTCCGGGAGTGAGTGGCATGTTAAAGAAGTTTACTTAAATCAATGATTTCTTGTTGCCTAGATATTTCTTTTACAAAATAGCAACATAAAGGTTTAGGTTCGTTTCCTAATGGAACTGCTAGTAGCTGGCCGTTTTTCATTTTAGGAAAATACCACTTAACGTCATTGTAAAAATTTACGATTTCAATTCTTTTAAACTCTAATCTAAAACTACTTAGAGGATTAAAACACAGTGCATCAAAGCCCCTGTCATTTAAACTTGTTAAAGGAAGTATCTCAATATCGCAACTGCTTTGATTATCTCCTATTGCAATACTCCAATCTAAAGGCATTGCTAGTTCCTGATCTCCAATTTTTAACACCATTGCTGGACTGTTAAAACTTTCTAAGAATATTAAAGGCTGAAAGAAAAAATCAGGATCTTGAGGATTGCTATTATCTAATACAGCGAATCGCATATTGTCATCTACTTCGTCTGGTAGATTATTTAAATCGAATGGTAAGTTGTCTAAAGTTAGTATTTGCATAGTTGTTATAATACAACATTTTTATTATGTTTGTCAACCATTACCACTTAATCTTTTCAAGAGTAAATGGATATTTGGCTTCTTTATAGAACTTTTTTCGCTCTGTTAGATGACGTTTTGCATATTTACATGTGCTTGTAATGTCCCAGATTTGAACAAAGTCTTTGTCTTCAGCTTTTCTGATACCTCGGCCTATGCTCTGAATAACTCTAACAAACGATTTACCAGGTTCCAAAAGAACCAAGTTAAAGATCCTAGGAATATTAATACCAACAGCCGCGACACCATAGGTTGCAATAATAATTTTATTATTTGCTGTACGTACTTCGTCATATTCTTCTTTCCTATCTTTTGTTTTTACTTCACCTGAAATAAACACACTATCAGGAAGTTCATTTACAAAAAACTTTCCGCTGTCAATGCGATTAACAAGAACGAGAGTATTACCTGTTTCAGATATAGATTTAACCAGGCCGCTAAGATATCTCATTCTATCTTCGTCTGTAACAAGATATTTGTTTTCGTCTGCATAACTTTTAAACTCAGGAACATCAACAAGTTGTAAGACATTAACATGACACTGTGCGAGGACGCCTGCTTCTTGTAGCTCGTGTGCTTTTACGCTACCAATAACAGGACCGATACTAGCAAAGATGCTTTCAAACTCTGCAGGATCTTTAGGCACTGTACCAGTTAATCCCCAACGGATACACGCATTGTTAAGATTTTGTGTTAGTAGATTTTTTAGTACATCTGCCTTAGCCATGTGTACTTCATCGACCATAACAGTCTGTACACCATCTAAAAATTCTGCAAGGCTAAGTATTTCTTGTTCGTGATTTTTACTTTTCTTATCAAGAATATTTAAACTTTGCCAAGTGCAGATAGTATGTGTTTTATTAAGATCTTTTCTGTCGCCGTAGTAAACTCCGACATCAAGGCCGCAGTTAATAAAATCTTCTTCTGTTTGTTCGACAAGACTTTTATTCGGGACAATAGTGATGGTTCTTCCATAAGATTCACAAAGTTTTGCTAGTGTTGCAGTAGTAATAGTTTTACCAAATCCTGTGGCAATCTCTTGAATACACTGAGGATTTTCTAAAAATCTGTTAATGACTTCAACCTGGTCTTCTCTAAGTCTAATAGGTTGTCCTTCGAATCTATGTCCTTTAGGCCAAGTTTTGTCTCCCCAAAAATCAATAGAAATCTTAGGGAACGATAAATTTAAAGAAGTTCTGTTGTCTTCTATTTCTTCTACATCGACATCGTTGTTTTCTAAGATTTCTAGTATGCGGGGCAACTGACTTAGATAGCCATTACCACCTAATCCAAAGAGGCTAACAGTACCATCCCATCTACCAAGACGATAGGCAGGGTGATATTTTGCATAACCTACTTCATACTTAAATTCGTTGGCTAGTTTCCTTCGAATTTCTACAGGAAGTCCTTCGAGCTTTATGTTTACTTCATCTCTAATAACTAGTTTACACGAGTACATTAACTTCCTTATCTAATGGCTGTTGTGTTCCATAATATAAAATCAGATCAACATCTGAACAGTAGACATAACTTTTATTCGCTCTAAAGTTTGTTGTAAAACTTATGACTGTTTGAGGCTTCCAGCCAGTTTTTATCATAAATTTTGGTATTTTATTATTGCTAATACCAGCAATAGTAGTTGTCGCTGATAAGTTTTTATTGTAGCCTAACTCGGCAATACTTTGATTAAAGTTTTTAACGTCAGCATCTTTATTATAGCGAAAGTATATTCCGATGTCTTCAAAAATTTCAGAATTTTTCACCGCGTTTTCGAGAACATCCAATGATTTTTTGTCTTTCGAAGAGTCTCTTCCGTCAAAGATTACCAATACTGGAAACCTGTTTAAGGATTTTAACGATGAAAATAGATCTTTAAGACTGCAACCGTCTGAGTGTATAAAAAGTTTTCTTCTGTCTCTATTAGCGATTTTATCTTCGAGCAAAAATTCCGGAATTTTTTCGGAATTTTGGTATTGAAACCTAATTTTCCGGTCTTGAAGTAATCGTTGATTGAGAAGGTAGTCTTTACCTAGTTCTTCTTCGATGGCCTTTTTTGTTTTTTCGTTTGTTAGATTAAAAATGTCAAATGGATTTTTTACATTTTTTTCAATTTCTTGAATTTCTTGGTAAAAATTCATGATTTTTTCATCTACTTCAAAGTCATCTTTTAAAAAGGTCTTCATGACTAGTTGAAGGTTACTCTCAGTTAAGGTAAAAATATATTTTGATCCTGAAGTAAAGACATTTCCTCGAAGCTGGGTGTTAACCTGTGAGATTTTTTCTCTTAGTCTTGTGTTAAAACTAAACTCAACCACAAAACTATTGGGGAAATCTGAAGAAATGTAAATTTTCCTGATTCTTTTTACTTCTCTAAAAGGCCTTGACCAAGAATTTTCAGTCAAAACATTTTTTATATCTTCAATAACTGAAGAAACTTGTTCAATGTTCTCGTTAATAATTTTTACCAACAGATTTCCTTGATTTTCAGTTAGAAAAATTCCGGATGAAAGCTGTTTAGCTAAACTTAAGAGAATACGTTTGTCTTTTTTCGGAATGCTATTTTGAATTTTCCGAATATCGTTAGCAATGACTGGTAAAATTGAATCAATAGTAGACATATTAATATTTTACATTCTTTCAATGTCATCTTCAACACATATTTCACCATGTTGAACTTCTAAAATATGGCAAGGTTCGGTAAAATGGTTAAATCCTCGATGCCAAACGTTTTGTCCTATTACATAACTATAGTTTTGCTCAACAGTGTCTACAGTTCGACCATCGTCTGTTACTATTTCTACTTGACATTTACCTTTTAGTATGTACCAGTGTTCAGACCTTTTAAAATGCCGTTGCATACTAAGACTTTTACCAGGTTCTATAACAAGTTCTTTGACTTTGCAACCTGGCAGGTCGTGTAATACTTTATAGTATCCCCATGGTCTTTCAGTTTTTGGAGATTTCCAATCTTCTAAAATCCAACTGCTTGAATTTGCCTTGTCTTCCCCGCCAACTCCAAATGCAAAACTGAGCCTAGGATCTCGAATATCCATTTCAGGGATATTTTTAGAGGTTCGATCGCCGCCATTTGCAAAAATGATCTCGTCGTTGGGGAATAGCTCAAGAGTTTCTTTAATAAAATGTTTAGCACTTCCATCACGATCGGCGGAGTCACTAAAGAATACTACTTGATCAATGCATTTCATCTCCATTAAGATGCTTACTCTTTCCCAGATAGGAAGAAATGGTCGACCTTTTTTACGAGTGAGCCATGCATCCGAGTTCACGCCAACAATTAGTCGATCTCCTAACTGTTTTGCTGCTTTAAAATATTTAATATGTCCGGAATGAACAGGATCGAACCCTCCTGTAACTAACACTATCTTCATAGACTTGCATCTTCCATTCCAGCAACTCTTAGTTTAATAATATTAGACAACTGCCATTGTTTGATGTCTAGTCCTTTGGTTATTCCAAGCCATTTGTTACGTAACAATGCAAACTCGTTGATAATTTTCTCCATATCAACAACATCTGCTTCTCCATCAACATATTTTTCAACATCTCTTGATGTAAGAGCACGTTGATATGTTTCTAGATATTTACGGAACATTGAGCTGCGAAGTCTCCGCAGCTCAATATTCAAGTATTCTAAGATAGCTTCAATTTCTTGAAGCTGATTAAATCTTTGTTCCACGACACCAGGCATACTGGCAGCAGCCTTTTCAATATTTCCCGTTATACGAGTATCATTTCTTGCTGCCTGTAACTCGGCTTCGAAATATGCTATAGCATCGGGGATATAAGAAATATCCTTAGATACTTTTGTGTACCAAGACATTAATCTTCGTCCTCGTCGTAATCCCAGTTATCTTCTTCTTCGTATTCGTCTTCGACAGAGTCTTGATCAAGGTAGTATTCGATTGCCTCGTCTAGAATTTCGTCGTAGCCTAATGAATCTTTAAGAATTTTATCACTGATACCATGATCAGCTAACAGATCTATATAGCGTTCAGCTAACGATTCGATTGCTTTTTTATCTGCATACTCTTTAAAAAGAAGCCAGATATCTGCGATTTGATTTTCATTCATGATCTAAAATTTCTCCAGTTTCAAGATCGATGTTAGATTGTACACTAGGATTTTTAGCAAAGTCTACCATGACTTTATCCAAGCATCCATCTTCGTTACGTTCCCATTCCTTGCGATAGAACTTTAACTCATCTGATCCAGCGTATTTAAGTCTATTGCCATCTTTTTGGAGAAATCCTTTTGCCTCAAACAAATCTACAAGTCCGCTGTAGGGATTCATACCTGTTTCATATGGAATCTTAACCTGAACTGATTCAAAAGGCTTTGCATAACGAGTCTTCATTACCTTACAGGCGGCACGAATACCACGTACTTCACTAATCTTGTTACCATCTTCATCTTCTTTAAGCTTGAGTTTCTTCATTGCAACTACAATAGAAGATGCGTAGATAAAGCCTTGACCACCTGAAATCTTGTCGTCGGGATCAAACATATCTTGGCTTGCGTATGTGTGATTAGTTGCAACCAATCCTACATTGTAACTACCAAACATGTTAACACAGTTACGAACCAATGCTGTCAGTGCCTTAGGCTTACGACCCATGTCACCTTTAAGGTCACCTGCTTCAAACTGATTAATATCAGTAGGAGTCAATAGCATTCCAAGTGAGTCAATAACAAACAGAACTTTTGGTCGCTCTGTCATTTCTTTATATTCTTTCATGAACTCGTGGATTGTCTTGGCAACATCGTCAATCATTGCCATGTTGAGTTTAAGAAGTTTATCTTCGCTGGTATCTACGCCTAGTGCTTCTAGCCACGCCTGATCGAGTGCGTTCTCACTGTCAACAAGAACAACATAGATACCTTGTTCTTGTGCGTTTTTAACTAGATTACCTGAACAAATATATGATTTGCCTGCACCACTTTCACCAGCAAACACAGTAACTTTACCTAGCGGAATACCTTTGTGGAAATCCGAACTAATCAAATAGTTAAGGGCATAGTTTCCAGTTGAAACCCAATCTGTTGGATCATTGAAACCTACACCTAATCCGTCAATACTCTTTGTTAGAGTTTTTCTAAATTTTGATAAATCAAATGCCTTTGTAGCCATAAATTTTTCCTTAATGATGAGAATGAGGGCACGAGGCCCTCATTATATCGACAGCTTATTGTGTCTTACGATTGCGAATCATTGCAAGAATGTCTTCTGCACGACCGCCTGAAGTAGGTTTAGATTCAGTAGCTACCGCCTTTGCGGCAGGTGTAGAATCTTCCTCCCAAGGAGCACTATCTTCATTAGAAGGAGCAGCCTTAGCAACCGGAGCAGCCTTAGCAACCGGATCACCTGTTGCACTACTCATGCCAGCAGGCTTAAAGTATTGACCCCAACGCTCCATGTCATATGGTTCGCCGTCAACACTAGCTTCGAACATTTCCTTCATAACTTTTAGTTCAATCTCAGTTGGCTTCTTAGGTAAGAAGTCCTTAAGATTAAACAAGCCGTGTGCCTTTAAAGCTTCTTGCTCGATGTCACTCAATGGACGCTCACGACGCTTCCAAGTAGAAGTGCTGTAATCAGCATAACCACCTTTAGAAGTCTTAACTAAACGGAAATCAATACCGTGTAAGATATCAGTTGGAAGGTTGTCAATTTCAGTGTCCAGCAATGCTGCACGAATCAACTGGAAAATCTGTGGACCAATAATGAATCTACGGATTTGATTTTCTGGCTTTTGTTCTTCCTTAAGACCGTCTTCAACGACGAATCCTTGGAAAATATAAGAACGCTTCTTCCAGTACTTACGGCCCATTTCTTCAAGGCTCTTGTCCTTGAACCAGCCACGAACTTCTGAAAGGATTGGGCAGACAGAACCGTCGTTATACATTTCAACGCAAGGAACTTGCACTTGAACTTGTTTGTTATCGGTTTCGCCTTTGATACCTGCGAACGGCAGTTTGATCATTGCACGTTCAACCCAGAAGAATGTGTTGTTAGGGTCTGCGTCAGGAAGGAATCGGACAACGGATTCTTGTCCTTCTTTGAGGTTCCAGAACGGATAGATTGAATTATCACCGCCTGTACGTTGTGTGTTATCGCTACTGCGAGCCTCTTGTTCTTTTAGTTTTGCACGAATTTCAGCCAAAGATGCCATAATATTTCTCCTTTAATATGCCTTTGTTTTGCCTAGTTTACTTTACAACCCTGTAAAGTAAAAAACGCATACATGTTATTGTATGCGTTTTTATTTATCATTGCAAGACTAATCTTGCCTAAAATGTGATTTTATCTTGCCAAGCCTGCTAGTTTTTTCATTCTAGACATTTCATTGACTTGATGTAGGCGTTCGATGACCTTTTTAGCCATAGGAACTGCGTTATCACCGAACTTCTTTTCACATGCGATTAGAACACCGGTCTCTCCTTTAGGAAAACTTCCTTCTTCGGAGTTGTACATAGACTTAATAAATTCGACAAGCTCATTTGCTTTATTGCCAAATACATCTTCTACTTTCATTCCTGCCTTGGTTACTGCTTCGCCTAAGGTCATTTCTTTTCCACCAATTCGAATAACTGTTTCTGCTGTTGCTCCAGCTTTCTTAGCTCTTTCAACTGCTCTTATTAAGCTTTCACTATGAATATCAGCCATTACCGGAGCCGCTGGTGCAGGGGCCGCTGCCGGTTCTTCAGCCGGAGCTGCCGCAGCAGGAACTTCAGCTGCCGGTGCTGGCTCAGCGGCTGGCTCTTCTGGAGGGGCCTCGGCCGGTGCTTGCTCAAAGTTTAACTGACTCGATACATCAGTGCCATTTTCTTCGTCTTTGATGGCGATGTAGTCTTTTAAAATAGTTCTTACATCGCTATCTGGTGCAACCTCTCCAAGTTCTTTGAATACTTCAAATAGTTCTTCGTCGTCAATAATATCTTTAAGACTTTCGGTTGCATTGGTTCCATCTACTCCTGCAGGAATAGGTTCAGCTATTAGCTCATTTAGTTGAGCAATAATATCTTGATTTTCTTCTCCAAATAGATCATTTCCTTCTACAATCTTGTTTAAGAAAGACTCATACTTGGATATTTCTGGAGCTTCTGTTACACTCTCTTCGGATAAATCCTCATCCGAATCTTCAACTAGATCATCAACTCCTAGTTCTTTTACAGGAATATCAGCTTCGTCTACAAGTTTAAAGATGTAAGGGAATACATTTTTAAGTTCCTCATTAAATGAGCGAACAGTTAAACGATCGATCCAGTCGTTCATTATTTCTTCAGGAATAACAACTTCTTCATTTTCTGTAAATGATTCTGCAAACTGTGCATAGTTAACTGGACTTTGTAATTTATAGATTTCTTTTTTAATAGAATCTATTCTTTCCATAACTTTAGAAGTTACACTGCCCATTGCTTCGCTGATAGTATCGTTTCTTTCAACATAGTGTTTGAACATGCGTAGTTTGCCGAGCTCTTCACTTAACCCAATAACATACTTTCCGATAGAATCGTAAGGTGTGCCACCGTGTCCAACGTGTTGAGCAAGTGCTCTTGCACCATTTAAATGACGATATGGATACTTAAATCGTTCTCCATCTAAATTTTCAACGTAGATACTTTCAATACGTTGAGCTCTACCTGCTGGGTTTTCTGCATTAATCGGGGCACTGTGTTTGACGATTAGTTTAGCGTTTCCCAAATTTTGGTAACTAGTCATGCTAGTTCCAAATAGTTTGCTTTCGCTCATTTTTGATTCTCCGAAATTTGTTTTTGATAAGTGTTCGTAATCTCTTTTTTCTAGATTGCTTTTAGCGATATCCCTTGTATCGAATGTTAAAAGGTGCTGTTTAGCAAACTCGCGCAGTTCTTTTAAAAAACTAAAAAATTGTTTTTTAACAAAATCGGTTTTATCTCCGATGACATCATTTGAATAGATAACTACCAATCCATCATCTTCTGATAAACTTACGCTTATTCTTCCTAATACCTGCCCTTTGTGTTTATAGTCGAACTCAAAGAATCTTGCATCTTCGGGCTCGCTAGTTGCTTCACTATTTTCGTCACCAAGCTTTAGATTAGGAAACTGAGTTCTAATCTTATCAAAAAGCTCGCTAGCAATGACACTGAGATTTTTATTCATATTGATATTTATCAGATATTTGACGAAACAAAGATCGGCATTGGCATTTCCCAATCGTCTTCATTTTCGCTGGGATTTCCTGTACTTATACTATCGAACACTCTAGGATCCCAATCAGCTAGCACTTGACTCATTCTTACAGCTAATAGCATTGCGCTAACTAGGTCGTCTTGCTCTTCGTTTTTAGCTTTAAATGTTACCCCTGTTGCTACAAATGTTTTTAGTTCACTGATCAACGGTCTGCTATAAATTTCCATTTTTCCTGATTCGATAAGATATTTTAATCTTGCAGCAGCACTTATTTTTGCACCGTGTGTAGTGTTAAAACCTTTTCTAAACTTACGAACATGTCCTTTTCTAACAGGTTCGCTTAGGAACATCCCCCCAAAGTTTTCTTCTCCAAGGTCTCTAATACAAATTAATCCGGCTTCTCCAACTGTATTGTTTTCTATACTCCAATACACATTATTACCGTTATCTTCGCCTATTGTATCTAAAATATACTTAACTACGTCTTTAAGAATTTTAATCTGTCCTTGAATAGGAGTTAGATTATGCTGCCATTCAGCAACTTGTTTAAATGTAGGAAGCTCTATAACTTCTATTGCTGAATTATTTCCTCCGGTTCCTAGACTTGGATCTAATGAAACAATATACAAGTTATCAGCTGTGGGTTTTTTGTACCAACGAACTTGACCAGATTTAAATAACGGTTCTTTACCTTCCATTTCCGATAACTTAATGCTATTAATCAGTGTTTCATCATAGATTAAGAACTCGCAGTTATATTCTCGACGGAAGCGTTCTTCTCCAATACGACCTCTTTCTAATGAAGCCCATTTTTCGTCTCTATCAGGATGCTCACTCCAATGGCATGTAAATGCCTTGAAGCCATTAATGCCTACTTCTGTTTCATTTCCGTGCTCGTCAAACTTCTTATTTGCTTCTTTCCAAATATTAGCAAAAGTATCTTCGTCGCTGTTAGGTGTACTTGTAATAATAGCTTTACCACCAGTTGCTAGTGTTGGGGATATAGAAGTCCAAAATTCATCAGCAATATTTGGTGGTACAAACGCAAACTCGTCGCAGTATAGTAATGAAATCGACATACCGCGTCCTGTATTTCCAGTAGTTGTAGTTGATACAATTCTTGACCCGTTGTCAAATTCTATACTCCCTTTGTTATAGTTAATAACACCTGCTCTAATATGTTCAGGGCAAAGTTCGTATGCATAACGAATACGTTGCATGATTTCTTGAGAACCAGAAAACTTGTGAGCAGATATTAATACTGTCTGGTCAGGATGAAACATTGCATACCATAACAAGTAACCAGCAGCACAAGTTGTTTTTCCCATTTGTCGGGGTAGCATGTTAACGTTAAATCTATGACCGTGATATGCGTCTAATAATCTTTTTTGATAGCCAAATGGCTCAAATAGTAGCTTACCTCTTACAGGATGTTGAATATAGAAAAAGTTTTCGCAAAAGTAATGATACCCTGTATCGTGATCAGAGCATTTTGCAAGATCCTGAATGTCTTTTTCAGTAAATGATTCTTTAGTATGTGCTTTCTTTGTTAAAACACCATCTAATGATTTTGTTGCCATAATGTATTTACACAAAAAAATAGCCTCCGAAGAGGCTATTTGGGGCGGAGTCTTAATCACTCCTGCTGCACTGGTAATCTATTTAGCGACTCTTAATTTCTTGATACAAAGATTCGAGTCTAACTTTTAAATCCCCTGAAGGTAGTTTATAAGTTGTTCCGCTCTCTACGGGCATAGGATTTCCTCCGCCGTTAACTTTAGGAGCTTCTTTGCCTTTACTGTGAATGTCATTTCCTGTTCTTGTAACAGCATCCATGCTGCTGTAAATTTCGTCAGGTTCATTAGCAAAGTCATCGTCGATAGACATCATAGGTTCTTTTTTAACAATGATATCCATGTCTTTGTCGCCAAACTTTTCTGGTTCTATATCAAATCCTGAATCAGAATCAGAATCTCCGTTTTCAATATTTCTTAAAATAGACATTAAATCACGAATGCCGCCTGCACCACTACCGTTCATGCTTACATTCATGCTAACAGTGTCTTGTTGCTTCATTGGTTCATGTGGCCCCATTCCCATGCCACATTCTTCAACCGTGCCGTCTTCTTTAACTTGATAACGCTTGCCGTCAACTTCAAATTCTTTTTCACCAGAGGCTTTAGCTTTAGCAAGTGCTCCACTAAATTCATTGCCTTCTCTTGGTTGTTGCTGGTTAGCAAGATCGTTAGCCATAGCTCCCCGTTGTGCTCGGGCGGCAGCAGCTGGATCAGGCATTCTAGTTTTATTAGCTAAAAGATTAGGAGCATTAGGATCAGCTGGGGCTCTTGCTGGAGGTTCGGCAAGATGATCAGGCTGTGGTGCAGCTGGTGCTTGAGGCTGACCTGTAAGTGAATTGATTCCAGGGCGTCCACCAGTTGCTCTTTCATTAGTTGGCTGATCTAACTCAACCATTTTTCTCATTAGTTCATTGAAATTCATTTTTTATCCTTCGGTATTTTCTTCAGTTGGTGCTTCAGATAGAGTTTCTTCTTGCAGAAGTTCTTCTTCAACTACAACTTCTTCTGATACCGCAGTAATATCAAGCGTCGGTGCGGATGCATCTGCAATAATACCTACAGTCTCAGTTAAGTCAAGTTTGCTGTCAATCATTTCTTAGATCCTAACAAACTTCTAGCAGGACCAGCATCCGGCATTGCCTGTGCTTTTTCTGCATGAGCCTTTTTTGCTAATAGTTGATCGTTAATACCTTTTACCTGTTCTACTTTAGACTCTTTGCGAGCCTTTGTTAGATCTTTTAAAAAGCTACTAACTTGTTTTTCACCCATTAAACTTTGATTGTTTTCTTTACCGTAATCTTTAGTAAGCAAAGATTCTTTTTTATTATTTTCTTCTGTTACATTGTTTTCATTTTCGATCTCCCAGTTAGCTTCTTCTAATGGAGTACGAACACGAATGCAATCTCTACTAATACCTGTTTTTTCTGCAATAAGCTCTGCAATAACTGAGCTAGTTGTAGGATAATCTACTTCAGCTTCAAATACTGTCATTGAAACATTTTTTATAGCTGGAAAATCTAACAAGGTTGCTTGAATAGGAGTACTTTTTCCTTTAGTGAAACGAGAAACTTTATACTGCTGTAGAGCAGTTTCCATAACATCTTCACAGTGATCGGGAATGTTTCCAGCAATCTTTATTTTAAATGTGTACTTCTTTTCAGTTGTACTTTCGGTTAGGTAATCGATAAATGATTTCATTTTATAATCCTGATACCTTATTTATTCATATTTTTAAGTTTTTCAATCAAACTATTACGGTCAGTTACAATAACTCCGTTGCCTTGAATTTCAACGCTATCATCGGTTGCATTGGCTTTTTGATCTATCTGTTGTTTTTTAAGTTGAAGCTCGATCATTTTCAGCTTTTTATCTATTTTTGCCGATTTGGCATCAATAGCATTTTTAAGCATTGTTCCTGCTACTTCAAAAATACGTCCAGAATACCTACTGTCGACATTCATACCTAAGTCCATCAAATCGTCATAGGCATCTGTAGCTCTTTGGGCTAGATCATCAAACTCTTTATCGCTGAGATCTCCGAGCCCTTTTACCTGAGGTAATGCAGCAGATATTTTATCAAACTCTGCAACGTCTCTTAAAAGAGGAGTAGGAGTAGCTTCTTTCTTTTCAGCAAGAGTCTCGGCTTGCTTTACCATCTTTTTATTTTCTGGTAGATTAAGGATTTCTTCTAAACGTTTTGTCATATTTTTACTTATCTCTTTCCGGTATGGAATAGATCAGTTTCATTAACAATACGAAACTTAATACCTTGTGCTTTGCACCATGCTTGTGCAGCCCTCCATTTAGCTATATTACGTGCGTATTCTATTTGATTATTTTTGTTTCTACCTACTTTTTCTCTAAGAGTTTGATTTTGCGGTTTAACTTCTATTAGCTCAACATGCATCTTGTTATTCTTATCAATATATTGAATAAAAAAATCCGGTACGTACACAGTGTTCTTACCTGTAATAGGACATCGGTAGGGGATAGTTATAGCTTCGCTTGCCCATTTTTGTATGCTAGGATGTGTATCACATGTTCGCATAAATGTAAGCTCCCAGCTACTTCTATAAGTAGGTCGCTTATTTCCTACATATTTTTCAGGGTTTTGTACTGTATATTTTCCCTGTGCAAATCTACTCATGGCTGAATATTACGGCTTTCAAGCGTAACTGGTTCGGTTACAATTTTATATCCTAATGCACTGGTCTTTTCTCTGTAAACATTTAAGATTTCTGTAACAACAGCACTTAGCTGTACATCATTTAATCCTTTTAATGTATCTATTATTTGGAATACATTTACGTTATCAACTTTGGCCTGATTCAATATAATTATAGCAATAGTTCTAGCAGACTCTTCATCAAAGTCTCGCTTCATAAAATACCCTATTACTGCATCTATTTGGCCGGCTGGGAATGTTACTTCTTTTTGATAATATTTGTCAAAGAAGTTTCTTACTTCTTTGCTACTATCTTCTGTTCCGGTATTATTTAAATTTGATATCATAATGTTACTTGAGATGCTGTTATTGTTTTTGGTTGTTCAGATGTTGGGAATGTTATATTTTTAATACCACTAATACTAGGAAGTGCAGTAGTAGCTGCGGCACCAGCAGCAATGGTAGTTGTTAAACTTGGAATAGACGATGTAGCAGAAGTAGGATTATTAGTTGTATATGCAGTAGTTTGTGCAGTAGAAACATTTGTATTTGCAGTACTTTGCCCAACTACTGTAGCTGTTTCAGCTCTGTCTAAAATAACTTCAGGATTTCCTGTTTGTCCTCCGCTGACTTTTAAAGGACTTTTTACAACATCATACTTATCGGCTTCGCCAAAGCCTGGCGGCTTTCCGCTACCACTGTCATATGCAATAGCTTCATAGAGCAATGTCATACTTTGTTCTGCTGGCGCATTGTTAGAAGAATCTAAACTGTCATGTGTCCAGTTACTGATAATAGGGTTGATTAACTCGTAGCTATACCAGTTACCTCTTGTCATTTGATATATTTTAATAGAGTTAAAAAACTTAGCATAACTGCCGTTGTCATAACCAAATCTTGCTGCGCCGCCTATAACGCTATTAATAGATTCGTTACTCATAGCATTACGAACATAGGTTAGTAAAGGTTGCTTTGCTGAAATGCTATCTGCGTAGTAGTACGTAAAATAACTTTTCCAAAGTTCTGATACAATATGAGAGCTATCGTCGTGAAATCTTAATACAACCGGCAAGTATTCTACTTTAACTTGCGTATGCTTTTTTCTATTGTATTGATTTAATGTATCTGTTTGTACATTAACTTTTGGAAGCTCTGCTGCTTTAACTAATACACTTATTTTGCTTTTATCAACATCCCTACCTTGTAATACAAATGGATTCATTTTAAAAACCACGTGGTAGAGATACTTTGTCTTTGGAGACAGTTGCATATTGCCGGCAGTAAATATTTTACCGGCATGTGAAAAATCAGCTACGTTTGCATTACTTTTATTACTGGCATATGTGGTCATAACGTATTTATCGAACCTATAATATACGTAGTTAATCTAAAGTCACAAAAAAGGGCCTTGCGGCCCTTTTTTTTTGATTAAACGCCTAAGTTACCAGCGCCTGTACTTAGACCGTTTTGTGTACGGCCTACGTTTGTACCTACACCGCTTCCATCTGCCTTTTGAAGTGCGTTATCGTACTTGATAGACATTGTAATGTTTACGGGTTCGTTAGCATTGTAAGCTAAGTTGTTGTAGTTTACGTTTTCTAAATAGCAACCATAAACTTCCCATGTTTCTAAAACAGCAGGTTGGAAACTTCCGTTACCGCCATCTAAGATCTCAATCTTAGTTAAGAACTTATAGTCAATACCAGAAGCAGCACTTGCTTGTTCAAAGAAATCAAACTGCTTTTGTAGTTGTAAACCAACTAGTTTAGACACATTGCCGTTAACATCGTCTCTTACGTTCAATGTTAGAGGACTCCATGTGTGCTTACCAGCTAAGAAAACACGACTGTTATAAACGTCAATAGTGATAGGATCAAAAGCAATAGTTGGACGAGTTACATCCATTACTTGCTTTGTTAGCTCAGTTGTTGCTTCGCTGTTAGCACCAAATCCTACTAAACTAACACGGAAACGATACTTTAGTTTCGGCATTAGCAAGCCTTGGGTGCTAGAGCTCTGATCACTAGCTAACGGTACTGTAAACTTTGATAATGATGCAATAGACATGTTATTCTTCCTTTATATTATAGTCCGCTAATTTCGCCAGTGTTCTTCAAACGCAATGGAATGTAAATGAACTCGATTGCTTTGACTGGTTCAATAGCAATATCAATCCATAGTTCATTACGATCTATTCTGCTTGGAGTATTGTTAGACTCATCGCAAACTACCAAGAAGTCGTATAGGGCACGTTGACCTACTAGCTCTAATAATAGGCTTTCTACTGCTGCTTTAACTTCATCTCTTGTCTGCTTGTCATTTGGCTCAAAAATGTATGGTTTAGCTAGAATACCTAGTTGTCTACGTAGATATACTACTAAACGAGCAACGTTGATACGATCCAACGCACTTGCAGCTCTAGCACGAGTCTTTTGACCATAGTTAACTAGACCTGTACCTGTAATAAATGTAATAGGGTTAACTTTTACATCGTATAACGTGTCGCGTTGACCTGTATTTAGAGCAACACTGTTAAACTCTCCTTCAGCATCAACATAACCAACTGCTGTTGCATTAGTAATACCGCCACGACGTACACCAGCTGGTGCAAACCATGGATACGCAACTTGATCGTTAAGAATCATAGTTCTTAAAATCATGTGGCTTGGAGGAACAACTACGTTATTGCCAAAGTTATCGCTTGTGAATCCCCATGGATAGAACATAGCCATATACTCGTCAAAGCTTACTGCTCCAACTTGGTTATCTTCTAAAGCACCATTTACGTTGTTACCCCAATCTAACAAGCTTGTAGCGTCTGGTGTTAGTTTAGGTGGTGTGTCGCCGATAACAAATGCAGTTAAACCACGATCGTAGTTTAGACCAACTAGTTCACCGATTAGTTCTGGATATCCTGGGCAAGCAATCAAGTTAAAGATTCTGCTTTCGTCGTCACGGATATCCTGGTTGCTGTTTACAGTTGCCTGTAGAGCTTTAACTACAACTTTACGTTGTGCTCTTGTACCAAAACTTCCGCTGCCATCGTCTTGATTGCTGCTTACTGTTACCCAACGATGTGGATAGTAACCAGACATAGCTTCATCGCCTGCACGTGGGTTATCAGCTGTTAGATCGATATAGTTCTTTCTAAATTGTTTTACATTATAACCGCTGCGACGTAGATTCCATAGTAGCATACCACGTGGGTATAGTGCTGGATCTGGAGCATCAGGATCTAAGTGGCTGCTTAGTAACAACTCTTCAATAGAACTTGAATCTGCGCCTGCATCTGTTCCTGCTGTTGTCCAACGTGCATCTGCAAACAAGATTCCTTCATCTGTGCTTTGATCGGTCTTGTCAACTAGCAACCATTTTACTAGAGGTTTGCTATATCTGTAGATAGTTGGGAAATTTTCTGTGTCAGCAGTGCTGATCCATAAGTCTCCGTCTTCTAAAGCAGTTGAACCGTCTTGTTGTGTTAGAGGTTCGCTAGCAGCAACAATAGGACCCATAGGATCAGTATCAGGGAACAGTTCTCTGTAGCCTCTCCAAGTTTCTCCATCGTGTGCCATAATATCAACTTCATCAACAATGCTGCTGTACCATAGTGTACCATCAGCTGTTAATGTTGTAGGAGCGTCGCCGCCTACAGTATAGATTAGAGGTTGCCATAGTGTTGCAATATAATCATGATCACCGTCATTGTCAACTTCTAAGTTAAGCATGCCAGTTTGTGTTTCTAGATCATACGGTGTAAATCCTAAAACGTTTAACGGAGTATTAGTACTGTCAGTAAAGTGAATATCTCCACCAATATCGTGTGCAATAACTAGACGATTTTGACTATCAACGCTGGCTTCAATATTAACAAATCCTGCACCGTTAATAGCTGCTGCAAGAGTTGCTGCATCATCTGCTGTTCCGTCTGCGGTAAACGTTACTGTTTTTTCAGCGCTTAATGCTAGTTGGCCTACTAGGGTTTCTCTCATCTTAAATGAGTAAGATGTTCCGTCAGTAAACTGGTCTGTTATCTTGCTAGTTCTTACTGTTGTAGGAGCTGTAGCTCTCTTTCTATAAACAGTAAACTGGGCTTGTTGTGGACTCGCTTCGCTGCTGTTATATTTGACATAAACTTGTCCTACAGGAATCTTGTCTCCGCCGTTGGCTTTGTCTAAGTAATATAAAGCTTCTGAATGTGTTGCATATAAAGGTGCTGTTAAAGATTCAAAACTTGCACTTACTGAATTGTAACGCTTGACTCTCCAACGTGCGCCTGCATTAGGTTCAGTAGATTTAATCCAAACAGATCCGGTAGGAGCAACTGATGGGTCTGTATCTGCACGTTTCCATTCAGGAACTTGTGTGTGAGGTCCAATAAAAATTTCTTTTGCGCCAGGGCCTACGCCGGACCAAGATGAGCTTCCAACTAAAACCCATACACCTGAACTGTTTCTATACCATACAGCCATTGGGTGAGCATATGTTAGCTCTGGATCATTGGCAGTTGAGTCACGAACACAAACTAGTGCGTAGCTTCCATTCTTACCAATACTAGCTTTTGGACCACCAGTGCCAACATCTACTTGTGCTGGATCTGTGATAACTAGAGGTGTCTTAGCAGTAAATGTTTGACCACCTGTTGTTGTTACTGGTGCATCGTTCCACTCAAAAATACCCCAGCTAGATGTTTTTGTATCTAACCAGTGTGTACCATTTTCTGGACTGCTAGCAGGGGCAGCATCTTTTGCATTTAGCATGTTTAGATCAATATCTGCACGTACAATAAATGCTCGATTGCTTACACCTAGAGTACTATAGGCTGCTTGTAAGCCGTACTCGTTTTGTTCTCCTACATGAATAGGATTATTATTGTTGTCTGTTTTAAATACGGGATCGCCGAAGGTATCAACAAGATCTTTCTGACTTGTAACTAGATAAACTTTTCCGGCATTAGCTTTTAAAGTGCCTGGTGCAATACCATCGCCTGCGCCGTTTAGTTTATTTTCAGCAGTGGCTACTACAATCAATGGGACTGTACCAGGGGCTGCTGGTGTATAGAATGACTCGTCAATAACTTTGACTTCTACGCCTGGTGAACTTAATGCCATATTAGCTTCTCCTAAGGAAATTGTTCTTCAGTATTATTTAGCGTGTTTTGGCAAAAAGGCAGCGTTATAGCCTATTGAAAAGGGGCATAAAAGGGGAGTTATAAATAGTTATATGCTTAGGCCTTTATGTATTTGCGGTTTTAGACCCGCAGCAATCAACTATCGAAAGAATGGAAGAGTATATTATCGCAAAAAATGCGAAGTATGCCTTGCAGGAGGACTAGGCAAAGGTATACCAAAATGGTATCAAGACGGTTACAGAATAAAAAATCAATGCGATCAATGTGCGTTTAAATCAAAGCACAAAGAGCAGTTTAATGTATTTCATGTAGACGGAAATATGAATAATACCCGCCACACGAACTTAAAAACAGTATGCGCTAACTGCCAGCGCATACTGACTAAAGAGGGATTTAAATGGCAGCGTGGTGGCCTTCAACCAGATCTTTAATCTGACTAAACAGTTCGTCTATTGTAGAATCATTGTAAACAATATGATCAATATCGCCACCGACCCATGCTGTTTCGCTTGCATGGATGCCCAATTTTTCTAGTCTAGATTTACTAATCAACCAACTCATATTTTGAGATCCTGCATTAGCATTAACTGCATCTTCATACCAGTCTGGATCTAATCCTCTCTTAATGCGTACTACAATGCCGCCTGCATTATGGATAGCTTTGATTTCGTTAGGAAATCGTACATCACTGATAACAATGTTATCTGTAGTTTTACGCATCTTGTTTTCAAGACTGGCAATCCAAATGTCGTCATGGAATCCGTTACGACATACTTCTGTACCCCATAGCTGTAGCATAAGTCTAGGAGTTAAGTTTGGCATGTTTAGGCGTTCTGCCCACCATGGATCTACTCTTTCTCTCCATTCTCTAGCTTCTTTTGTTCGACCTTCGAGTAATGTTCTATCCCAGCCGAAAACACATGCAACAGCATCTTTCAACGTATTTGCAAAACTGTCTCTTCGAAATCCGTGAAAATTAACTAGATAGTCTGCTGCTGTGTCTTTTCCTGACCCAATAAACCCTACAAATCCTACAATCATGTTAATCCTTGTCTCTAAAAGTGTAGTCTTTAGTATAGCCTGCGGATTTTTCTTTGCCCCACAATCCTATAGGACACCGTGTATAAGCTATGGTTACCTTAGCCGGCATTAGACATTTGCATACAGCACAAGTTTTTAATGCTGTTAAATGCTCGCATTTTTTGCAAAATGAATATCGTTCTTTGGCTTTTTCTAGTGTAACCCACATAATAGACCTACGTTAGTATTTTATACTAAAGATCTATAAGGTCAAGTTATTTTATACTCAAACGGCGGTCTTGAGCTTGTGTTCTAGCTCTGTGAAGTTTGTCCAAATATCCTTGATTTCTAAGTATTTTAAAAGCTAGATTTTCAGTTGAAAACTCGCCGTTGGCATCTAACCCTGCCTGGCGCATTTTATAGATCTTATCAATGACTATGGTTAGGTCATCTTCGTCACCATCTAAACTTTTTGTTATAAGTTGAGCAAGTGCATTGGCTTTTGCTGCCACTGCAGAATCGTCTATTTTAGGAGGACTATAAGTGGGTTTGCTTAGCCATTTGTTTTTTAAGATACTAAAAATACCTTGGCTAACTGGAGGAGTTGCACTATCTTCAACATACATTTCTACTTCATGTCCGTTGATAGTAATGTCGTGCTCATCGTTCCAAATGCGTTTTTTTGCATTATAAAATGTTTCTGCTAGATCGTCGCATTCTAAAGCACTGTAATCTGTAACTATATGAAGATCAAAATCGCTAAACTTTGTCCAGTTATAGTTTGCCATTGATCCTGTTAACACAACATCTTCAGCTTTAAAGTTAGGTATGTCTAGATATTTTACAAATATTTTTGCAATGGTCAGCAATCTTAGTCTAACTTCTCTTTTTAGTTGATCTTCGTCCCATGCAGCAGGATTAAGATTTTTATTGTAGCCTATATTGCCTTTTGTAGATAGTTCTTCAAACTTCATACGCCGTACTTATTTCTTTTAGGTTTAGCAATAGGACTAGTCTTGTTAGTGGTATCAAGTTCTTGGCTACGCATATCTCCGTGATTTAGATCTTGGTAGCTTGCGCCAGCAGCTTTATAGGCCATTTTAAGTATATCTGCTTCTTCTTTAGTATAAGGAAAACTAGCTTTCTTTTTTCCAATCCAACTTTTTGCATCAATGTCCGGCATTGTTTTTCCGTCTGTTGCTGCTGCGGCCATGCCTACACGAAATTGTACATAGTCACTGTTGGCTTTTTCAGCATCGCCAAATGTATGAACGCCTCTAGTTGCTTTTTGTTGGCGTTTAGTTAGTTTTGCTTGTTTAGCTTCTGATATAATCTCATTGACTTTCATATTAACCTATTACAAATGTGTAACCAACACCTCCCGCTACTGCGGTTTCAACTTCTTTTTCTAATCTTTCAATTTCTGCTTGTGCTTCAGTTTTTAAAGCACCACCATTTAAACTACTACCGCCTTGGGGTCCGGCAATCTGTGCAAATTTTTCTCTTGCTTGTGCTAACATCATTTTACAGTTAGCTAGTGTATAATCTTTAATCCACTGCCCTGCATATAAATCGTTGATTAAAATATAATCAGGTTTGTAGTTGTAGCAACGAAGCATTATACTTTCTCCTTCAGTAAAAGGACGTTGCAATATTCTTAAAGTATGACTATGCGGAATCCACTGAAACTCAATATAACTACCGAACATACGTCCTACTAACTCTTGGTATTGTGCAAACATTTCATAAGTTGCAATACCTCCTAACATAGTACTGTTAAGCAAATATGTATTTGTATAAGCTAGGTTAAATGGCTCAAACTGAGTACCAGTTCCTCCTCCGCTTCTTGAACCTAATGTTCTACGAAACACACTTCTTACTTCAATGATTTCGTCAGGTAATTTGTAATCATTGGTATCTTTTTTTAGTTCAAGAAACATATAACTTTCTTCAACTGCATGGCTACTACGCTGTCTAAATTTATTTAGAGAACGTTGTAATCCTGTTTCGTAGTGTATAGGGTCAAGTTCAACATCAATCATGCCGTCGCCTAGCATGGCTCTAACATAATCAAATACTTTTTGACGTTCTGCTTGTGGATTAATATCTAATGACATAGTGTATTATTTACCGTTATTTTAATACCTCGATTGTACAGTAGGCATCTCCAGGTACAGCTATATCTGGAAGCGTTCTGGCTATTACTGTTACTCTGTAGATTTTATTAAAACTTTTATCTGAAATAACAGCAGTTACCGAATCTCCTACTGTATTTAAATTTTCAGCATTGATGATAGTCCAGGTAGTATTATTGGCAGTCAAGGTTTGCTGTCCCCCAAAAATATTCAATGGTTGAGTCGAAACCTGAGTAAAAGCCACTGTTGTTGATGACCCCATTACTGTGGCAGAGGCACTGGGTAAACTGTAATTTATTTCTACATCCAGGTAAGAACCCACGCCTGCTACAACACGCACAGATAGGGCATCTTTTGTCATATCAGATCCGCCAACTACCAGTGTCTCGCTAACTCCGGCTACGTTGGTGATGCCCGGGTATGCTGTTGTTTGAACAGTATCATCTGGGAATGTTAAACTACCGTCTTTACCAAATACCCATTCATAAGTGGCTAATGGTGTAAAGCCATTGTTTTGTAAATCTATTGAATTAGTTCTTAGGGTTAACTTGTCTTGACTACCTATTAATAACGGACCAAGCATTCCAAGATTTAACGATTGGTTAGTTAAATCTTCTTCAATCCAACTGCTACCGGGAAGCATGATAGCGGGTTTTCTATTTGTAGAGTAATCAGCCAAGCCAAAGTTTCTAAAATCCCAAGTAAAGTTAGGATCACCAGTGATGCCAATATATGTTCTGGTATTACCAGTTAAATTTAATCCTGATACACCACCGCTTGTTGCCGGGTTGAGAGTATAAATGTTTGATACTGTATCTGGGAATGTTAGCGCACCATTGTCTCCAAACTGCCAACTTTGAGCAGTATCAGTTGAGTCAGTGACAATGTTGACTACTCCGCCTGCTTCAACGTTGAAGTTGTTCATTCCTCTAAATTCAATATTAGAATCAGAACTATCTACTAAAGCACTATTTGGGAACATTAAAGTTCCGTTGGCCCCAAATGTCCAAATGTCAGGTCCAGCTTCAAGTTCTAAATTATTATCAGACGCAGGAACATAGTCAGGACTGGTAAGTGTGAATGTTATATCGGCAGCATAACCGGGAAGTCCAACCGCAGTCTGGAAAGCAGGCGAGCCGCCTAAATCAGTTCGCATCTGCGTAATGGTAGTTGTAAAAATAGTGCTGCCAGTTTGCTGTGCGGTTAAGGTGTAGCCAGTTAAATTGCCCAGTGCCACCACAACTGCCCACTCTGAACCTATACCTACGTAACCGTTGTCGGCACCTGCTCCTAAAGTGTAAGGAAGGCCTGTTACTTGCGATCCCACTTGTTGATTTGTTTTACTTTTAATAGGACCGGGTACAATAAGTGTAGAAGTGGAACCATCAAATGTCCATTCTATATTATTATCTGTGTAGTCTGCGATAATGCTAACATCGTAGTTGCTGGCTAACTTTAAACCAGTTACTTCGTTAGATGTAATAAAACCTGGGACATCTAAACTACCTTCAGAATCAAAAGTCCATTGTTTAGTTGTTCCTGCTACTAAATCTTGTGTGGTAATCAAAACACTACCAGCAGTCCAACTATTACTACTAATCAAAGTGATCTCTGACATAGGCTGACCTGTGTAGGCTATGTTTATGCTCTTTTGAAGTATGCTGATAGGACCGCCCGATTCGCCGTTGGTAAGTCCGAGCCATCCCATGCCTGCAGGTTCAATAGCACCCCCCATTGGGAATGATAGCCCGCCAAGATTATCAAAGATCCATTCTTTAGGAATAACACCGCCTCCACTGTCGTCGCTGGTCCTGATTGTAACATTATCATAAGTGTCGCTGACTTTAACATTGGTTTTTTCACCGCCCAAGAATAGGTCAGCGGTACTGCTATCTATAGTACCGCCGGCACGGATGTGTACGTGTCCTGGTTGGCCGCCTGTGGGTTCAACGATGAGATACTGCTGACTGCCTTCTTGTCTTAAGAATTCATCAGGAACAAGTTTGATAGAATCGTATCCTGCTCCATCACTGCTGTCAGCATCGCCACCGTAGAATGTGCCTTTGTTTAGAATCTTGCTTCGTTGGTGTGTACGTACACCGTCAAACATTAGTAGTTCTAACTTGTTGTTATTACCTATAAACAAACCTATTTCGCCATAGGGGCGAATTTCGCTGGTATTGGTGTCATTACTACCGTTGCCTTCAACTTGGCCAGTAGGTATTCTGTATATCTTTGTCATTTAAGTTGCCCCTTGATTAATCCCAAACTTCCGAACCGTAGAATACTGTGGCAGTCCACTGTATTTTCGCAGTAGAACTTTCATCGTCTATGCGTTTGTATTTGATTTGATTTTCGTTGTCTTGATGCCATAGTATGGCGTTTTCCCCGTCAGTGCCGCCACTCGACACTTCGGTATGGAAAATGTTATTATCGCCACTGTCCTTGGCAATGTGTATAGTTCCAACCATTGATCCGGCGTCAGTGATATAGGCGTGATACTTGATAATAGCACCTCGGAAGTTTGTACCGCCTCCAGGAAGGTCTGCTGAATCCCACCATACCACAGGTTCGCCACCTGTGCCGTATCTGAAGTAGATAGTATCACCTTGGCTGTAGTTTAAATTATTTTGAGGAAGAGTAACTCCGTAGCCTATTTCATCGCCGCTGCTTGTAGTGTTAAAAGCATATTTGTACCAAGTGACTTGATCTAAACTAAACTCTATAGTTGTAGTATTCCAGATTCCCGCGGCGAAGGGATCGTTCAGTATGGTATCTATGGTTGTTGTAGTACTGTCAATCCAAAATCTATATTCATCTGTGGCATTTCGTGATGCGGTAGCAGTCAAGTTAGTAGTTTGTCTTGCTGTCACTGAAACTTGTTTGTATCCATAAACTTCTTCAATCCTGCGATTGCCTGGACTCGTAAGTTTAACACGGCCCACACCCTCTGCGGAAGTCAGTGTAGTATCATCTGAAAATCTAATACCATCGACACCTTCACCGCCAATAATGTTGATATGTGTAACTGCGTTGTCAAATGTCTGTTCTGGTACAGCCGCTCCAAAAACATTACCTGTTTCTGTAGTACTGTTGCCGTCTGCGCCGCTGTTACCGCTGGTGCTGACAGATGTTGCGCTGTTACCTGTGACAAACAAGCCAAACATTGCTGTGTCGTAGACGAAACTATATGTACTGCCTGCGCCAAATGCTGCCGTACCGTCTACAACTGTGTCACCGTTGTTATAGTTGATTTCACTGGCAAGGTTGGTATTGATGTAGTTAGCAGTATCGTATTGATCTTCTCCACCGTCGTCGATTGAGTTAGTAGGCCAGATATTTATAGGAGCGATTCCTGACACGGTAAAGTTGTATGCTTCACCCGCGCCGCCAACACCAGTAACTGTTATAGTAATGTTGTTAAATGGTGT
>JACCDU010579161.1_pt1 | contig 129476 bp, 177 predicted proteins | sample 7446081 | NCBI WGS metagenome assembly JACCDU01 (sample SAMN15323447, study PRJNA562643) | freshwater metagenome | isolation source: river surface water | place: USA:Blue River Watershed | collected 2017-08-17
CCGCATCGCCTTGTGCACCTGACACACCCGCATCGCCTTGTGCACCTGACACACCCGCATCGCCTTGTGCACCTGACACACCCGCATCGCCTTGTGCACCTGACACACCCGCATCGCCTTGTGATCCAGATATGCCCTGCTGGCCTTGGAAACCTTGATTTCCTTGCGTTCCGGTCGCGCCCTGCTCGCCTTGGAACCCTTGCTCGCCTTGGCTACCTTGAGCTCCTTGAGCTCCTTGATTACCTTGAGCTCCTTGATTACCTTGAGCTCCTTGATTACCTTGAGCTCCTTGATTACCTTGGGGTCCTTGATTACCTTGAGATCCGGCTCCTGTGTCAACGTAAGCAGCCAATCCAAGAGCTGTCACCTTATAATTCAAGCCATCATCAACAACTGGCAAAATGGTTTCGTCAGAAATGACCTCCAATAGAGGCAATTCGCTTATCTTTACCGTCAACTGCTTGGTCGATATGAAAGTGGTAGACTGTTGCTGAACTGTCTGCGACTCCAACGAACCCGTGCTCACCACCACCCAATCGGAACCATTCCACTCACGCATTACGTTGTCGACGACAAACCGATCGCCGACCGAGGGGTTGTTGGGAAAGTGTGCAGGCATATTTCCTCTTCGGCTTGTTATCGCTTACCAGTTATCCAGTTAAAAACCTCCTCAATATCATCGCGACTGGTAGCGACGTGATCGTTTGCCCAATCGTGACCATCAGACAGCATGCTATCGATCTCGTGGGGATCCATCTTAAGGAGATGGTCAATCTTGTCCCTCATGCTCCGCAAGCTGTTGAAAAACATGTAGTTCTTTATTTCCTTTTTGCCTTCTGACTCGCTTGCCTCGCTGATCAATCCAGACAAATACAGGAAGTACCTTGTGTCCATCTCTTTCTCCTTATGCACCCATGGGGGCTGAAAGCTGTTGTGAGGCCGGCGGCTTGGGCATCTCTTGCGGCTTACCCGCAAGGCCCTCAGGTTCTGGTGCTGGGGGCTGGGACGGCGGGGAAGCCGGTTTTTCGTCCTCTGCCGGCTTCTCCTGCTCTTTTTCCTCGCCCTTGAGCGCTTTAAGGATTTCATGGGCGACTGCAGTTATGTGTGAAACGGCGAAGTCAGCGAAGTGCTTGCCAATTTCGCCATGATCCTTGGCGGCGTCGGGAGCCTCGCGCCTGATGACCGGGAGAATGTCCCGCTTGTAATCAAGGCGCAAGAGGCTGGAAAGGTCGGAGAGCGACTGCGGGTCGCTCATTTGCTTGACGAGATTGTCGTGGGAGAAGAGCTTGGACATAGACTCCAAGTCAGGCATCTTCGTCATGGATTTAATTGCGGACTTGAGCAAGAGTGGGCCGACCACGCTGTCTGACTCCCACTCGGCCTCGGGCTCCTGTAAGTGCAGCACGGCGGCCAAGACCTTGAGCCTCTCCGAGCCATTCTCGTCTACGTTCACCCAGGAGGCCAGAGTCGAGGTGATTTGCTCAAGCGCCTTCCTCATCTTTTCCTTCTTCTCTGCATCGCGCTTCTCTGCGACCTTTGAGTGCGCGTACTTTAAAGCGTCTAGCCCATGCTTCTGGAGATCCTCTTGGGATATTGCTTCAGATAGGGTCCTGTCTTTGCTTGACAGCCAGGCTTGGAAATTATTCATGTTTCCTCCGTAATTTTTATTTAGCGTTTAAAAACAAAAAACCCCTCCCGAAAGGGGAGGGGTTTCTCATCGTATGAATTCGCAACAATCCTAGCGAGCCATTTCCAAGTCCTTGGAATCAAGCTCTGAGGCCTCTAGCAAGGCCAGTTGCAGCTGCGAATTCTGCCTGCACGACTTGCACTGCGCGAATCCTTGTGGCTCCTTGCGGCTCTTTTCCGCCAAGTTCGTGCAATTGTCCTCGCAACAGAAGCCAAGTGAGTTCTTCGCCTTGGCGTACTTGAGTCGCAGCCTCTTCTCCAGCTCTTGTGAGTAACCCTTCTCAAGAAGAGGGACATGTCTGTTGATTGAAGAAATCAAACTGCACAACACCTGATCCGGGGCATTCATGTTCTCCATTTCGACGAGCCTGGCTGCCGCACGGATAATCAGTCTCCTCGCATGATCCCTTATTGTGTCTTCCATAGTGGTACGCTCTTTCCTGTCCATAGGTGTCAGCAGACTTGTGCCATTAAGAGGCACGATGAACTTAGTCCATCGAACTAAATTTACGAACTAAAATTAAATTTGTATAGTAGTAAGAAATTTATTGACGCCAAACGGAGGCAATCAGAGATGTCCACGAAGATCACGATAAGCCATGATGAAGATATTCACTTCTATCAAGAAGTCGCAGACGAAAGCAAGATTTACTTGAGGGTGAGGAAGAGCGGAGTGGACTTGAAGCTTGAAATCGACGCCAGCCACGCACTCGCGATCGCCAGAGCGTTCGATCTGGGAAGAGTTGAGGCTATGTCCAAGTTAACGGACGACGAGATAGCAGAACACGTTAAGGGATGCGTGAAGGCGAGGCTTGGGAAGACCGGCCTGGACGCCATTTTTGGAATGCTGATCTATGGGAGCGCAGACGAGCCTGAGGAAACACAGGTGGAAAGCGGCTTAAAGTACTACAAAATGATGCGCGATAACCTTAAGGAATGCGTGGCGAGAGCAAGCAAAGCAGGGAGAACCTCGTTCACATTCGGACTGGAGGAGCTTATCACGACGTCCGCAAGTAGGCCCTGATGCCACCCCAGTCCAGCCTGTCCCCGGACTGTTCTATCAACGTCCACGTACCCAGCCACGATGCTCTGGCGGTGGCGATGCCCTCAACAACGGCCAACGGCCTTGTGGGGACGCCGCTCACGTAGTGCTGCCAGGCGTTGGGTCTGATTGAGCTGGGGTACTGCACCATCAGGCAGGTATCGTGGAAAGCCATGACGCCCCCTACTGCCGACGCCCTGCTACCTGCGATAGAGTCCTCGTACACGCATTCAGAGCAATGGCAGCCATCGATGAAGAGGAAATCCAAAGGGCCAATTCCCTTAAGTGCCGATCTATTTCCCTCGATGAAAGTCATGCAGTCGTAATCGAAATTCACATGGTGGTCAACAGTCGGCTCGTAGCGGGCGAGCGACATATCGTCGATGCCATAGTACTTGATGGAGTTGACGCCCAAGTCCACAAGGCGCTCCACCAATCTGTTTCCCGTTTGACCCTTGTCGACGCCGAGCTCGCAGATTACAACCTCGTCGCGCCCCCTGTACCTCTCCAGAATAGAGAGCAGAACGCGCTGGTCGTGGGGCCAGTTCAGGCCCCCCCAGGCACGGTCCAGCATTTCCTAATCCCCTTTTGGAACCTGAAATTTTCTGGGACCACGTCCATGTCCCTCATCACCCTGAGCATCTGGCGCTGTATTGAGTTGAGCTGGTAGTGTACGCCTTGCCGTGTCTTCGGCGTAAAGCGGCGGTTGTACTCTTTGTACCAGCACTCGTCCGCATCCTCCCTGCCAACATAGCTCTTGATCAAGAAGAGGTCTTCCTCGTTAAGTTCGCAGGCTTTGATGATCCTGTCGATGATGACAGCAGTGGGCTCCATGTCAGGGTCCGGCAGCTCGACCATGTATGAGTTCAACCTTTCCATCTCGAAGTCGCTCGGTAAATCGCAGCAGTTCAGCACCTTGGCTTTTTTGCTGCGCCTCGACTGCTTCTTGTACTGCTTGCTGCGATACCACTTGATCCGTTTGGTGATAGAGCAATGGCAGAACGTGGTGAAGTTGGCGTTCTTTTGGTGCTGCCTGTAATACCAGACTGCGCTCCTCACCGCCATGAGTCCCTCGGTGATGAGATCATCGTATTGCTCGGGATGTATCGGCAGCTTCCGCACTATGGAGTGAACCATCGGCGTGTACTGCTTGATGAGCTCCTCTTCGACCTGCTGCGCATAGGACATGACCTTCATGTCCTTGCAGAACTGGCCGACGAGATTCTTGGGCAGGGAAGACTTGTGTTCCTGCAGCCTAGTCTGCAGCGAAAAGCAAAACCTAAGAAACTCCTTTTTTTTCGCGCCGAGTCTCTCGGACCATTTCGCAAGAAGTCCGTTTCCCTTTTGAAGAAGTTTGAAGTCTACGGGCTGTTGATGTGCCTCAGGCATGCGCACCTCCATAGTTGATGTGTGAGTCTAACACAACATCAGCCAACATCAAGTCTGATGTTCAATAAATTCAAAAGTTCGTGGTCATCGTAAATACTGCATGGAAAGCCCGGCGCGACTGGCCCAATATTTTGCATATTGGGCCATCTTCTTTTTTGTGCTTACCGTCAGCTGCGTCGATCTGTACCTGATCGTGAGATACCAGTCGGTGATGCAGATCGAGGAGAAAAACGAGGTGGGCCTTTGGCTTATAAGCCTCGACGGAGGCAGCGTAGGGGCTTTCTGCGCCGTAAAAATGTTCGGCACATGCTTGGCTCTGGGGGTTTTCAAGAAGATTTGGATGCTGAACAGGAAGTGGGGCTGGACTATCGGCGGAGGGCTTTGCGCAGCCCAGACGGCGCTCCTGTGCTACCTTTTCCTCTGACTGGGGGATAAATATATCGAGCTGAAGAGCTCAAGTATGTGAAAGCGAGACATTGCAAACATGAAAGAACAATATGGCTACAGAATTCCAAGACTTTGTATTTTTCAGCCTGCCCTGCGGTGAGCGGCGTATCGGCTGGGCAAAGCTCCACGACGACGAGAGCGCCACGGTGATCTACTTACCCGATAGCGAGTTTTACCCGGTGGAGGAAGAACTTCAATCAACCGAGCGAATTGATTGCACGCGACTTCCTACAGAGGATCAGATAGCTGGCTTCTGGAGGGAATACAAGTCATGCCCAGGCTTCCCCGAAGACATCAACAGAAGGCACCCAGACTTTAAGTCTTCTTACTTAGACTGGAAAAACAGGCACCGAGCGGGCGGCTGGGTTCGATAGTTAGGGCAAAGACAGCTTGTGGTCTTGGACGTTCTTGATGTAGTCGCTTAGCCTGTCGAGATAGCCTTTGTTCCTCAATTCCTTGAAGACGAGGTTCTCGACGCTGAACTCGCCGCCCGCCTTGATTGCCGAGCCCCTCATCTCGCGAATCCGTTCTTTTAGGGCCTCCATCCTAGTCACGTCCTCTGACCTACCCTTCACGAAGCAGTCGATGATGTCTGCATAGTGCCTAAACTTCTTCTTGATGTAAGGGTCCTTGAGATTGACCCTCTGGCGCTTCGGCTTCCTCAACCACTTGTCGTCGCGAAGCGAAAACACTCCTTGGTCGGACGAGGACTCCTCGTCGACGCCCTGGGCGTAAAGCTCTACTGCGTAGCCGTGAATCTTGATGTCGTGGCTCAGGGCCCACAGGGACTTCTTGTCGCGCAGGTAGTCGTCTATGACCTCCTTGTCGCACTCGGGCATGTCTTTCTTGTCCACCAAGAGATGCACGTCCATGTCGCTGAACTTCGTGTAGTTGTAGTTCGCGTTCCCGCCGGTGAACAACACATCCCTCACCGCCTTCTTGGGTATGTTGCTAAAGTCCCTCCATGCCTCGGCGACCTTCAACAGGTGCTTGCGAACCTCCGGCTTCATTTCCTCGCCATCCCAGACAACGGGGTTAAGCTTGTCGTGATACCTCAGAGTGGTCTCGTACTCGAGCAGAAATTGCCTGAAATCGCCCATGTGTCTATCTAGCATGGCGAAACGTGAATTTGGGCGCGAACAGCACTTGCGATGAGTCCGGCTCCACAAAAAATTCAAATATGAAACTTAAATAAGGCAGCAGATGCTTTGCACTGCGAGCCGGAGCCATGGTGGCACGGCATAAAAAAAGTGAGGTGATATATGAGAGGTTTAGTGCCGCTTCGTGAAGATCTTTTCTTCCCCATCGAGCAAACATTCGAAAAGTTCTACCGGGACTTCTTCGGGGACAAGTCCAACCTAAACGTTGCAAAAAGCGCCAGCGGATACCCCAAGGTGAACGCATACCTTGATGGTGACGAGTACAAAATGGTCTTCAGCGTCCCGGGAGTGGACAAGTCCAACCTGAACATCGAGCTTGAAGGCAACTCGGTCACGATAAAGGGGTGCATGTCAGAGAAGTACTGTGCCGACAAAGACTCCGAGTACTTCGTCAGGGAGCTTCGCCAGTCCTACTTCACTAGGACGATGACGGTGCCCGAGGGGGTGGTGGGGGAGCCCGAGGCCCTCCTAGAAAACGGCATCCTTGCCTTGACTTGGCAGACGGAGAGGGCGAGGAATCACGTCGCCCCCAAAAAGATAGAGATCAAGACCAGCACCTCTCCGCCATCCTAGCTTGCGACTTGGGCTGGGCCGCTTATATTGCGGCCCGGCCCCTTTCCTTCAATGCCTCGACTACGGCTTGAAGCCTGTTCTCGTTGGGCAAAACTATGACGTTATCCTTGCCGTAGAAATCCTCTACCAAATCGCGCATGGAATGCGAGATCGATATCGACTCCTCTTCTGGGAAATGCCTGCCCTCCTGATGAAACTTGTAGGACTTGTTGATCGGGCAGAAGAAGTTGATGGGCTGGAACCTTTGGTCGAAAAGCTGCACCAAGGGCCTTAAAGACTCCCAGAAGACCGGGTTCTGGTTTCGGGAGTACCAGCAGTTGAGCAGAAGCGGCGAGTCGGTGATGACGAAGTCAACCTTCTCCCTGCTGAGCAGACTGTCCTCCCTTGTCATCTGTGATGCAAACAGATATATCTGATCCATGCTCTGTATGCCACGATTGATATATGCCCACTCGCGAGCGAGTTCCAGAACGATCTCGCAGTTCATACCCGCCTTCTTGAAGTAGGTCAGGGCCTCGTGGGCCAAGACGCTCTTACCAGTGCCCGGGGCACCGAAAAACTGCACTCTCCTCACTGCCTTGATTCTTTCCATCGCGCACCTCCTTGCATTCAACATTCGTCCGAATACAATCCTGGGTCAAGCATAAAAAGCTTAAATTTGCGCTTTTGGGTGAAAAACTTGATTCTTTGACTGGGGCTCTGGTATTCATTTTTGTTTTAGGAGGGCGATCATGTTTGTGGTCTTTAAGGAATCAAGGGACAGGAAAGGGGCGCCTGTTTGGCTGAAGACGAATATGTCCAGCAGCATGGGTATGTGCGCGAGAAGCGCGCTCAGGTCGCAAAGCAGGGCCGTGCTTTGCGTCGAGAAGGCTGGACTGCGGTTTGTGCTGATCGACACGCAACCTTGCCAATCAAAGCCAAAAAGTCTTCCTCCTTGGTGCGTTCCATGGTATAGAGCAAGAGTTCCTCGTCAATTTTCGCGCCTGAACACGGCGCACAATCCAAGGAGATGGATCATGAAGACGGCAGTTTTCACGCTTGCGGCCATACTTGCATGCTCAGTCGGAGCCAACGGATATCTGGCCTACGTCGCCACCAAGTCGAACTACATGGCGGAGATCGAGACGAAGCGCAGCCGGATCAACAACGACATGGTCAACGAGATGATGTGGACAAGGTTCAACTCATACGACCAGAACCAGATGGAGCTGGCGAGGATGCAGGGCTACAACGAGGGCATCAACGCAGTTGTGCAGAAGGTAGACCCTCAGCAGTCCCAGATAAGCGCGATATGGCATGCCGGATACCAGAGGGGCCTTGAGCAGAGCAACTTCATGGAGGAGATGGGCTTTGAGAAGGGCTACGGACAAGGCGTGGCGAAGGGCCGTGAGGAATACATGAAGGCGATCAACAACATACTGTCGGGCCAGGAGGACGTGAAGACGGCCATCAAGGAGTTTGCGAACGCCATGAGCAAGAAAGACAGCGATGCCCCACAGCAGAAGCCGGAGGGCAAGTGAACAGTAATGACATAAGGTCAATTTTTGATGCCGCATCAGCCAAGCATGACGAGTCATGGAGGGCGAGCCTTTACCTGGATGAGGAGCAGCAGTACGCAAGCTTCTCAATTATTTCGGGAATGGTTCACCCCCACACATCAGTTCTCGACATAGGCTGCGGACATGGCGACCTTGGCGCGACGCTTAAGATGCGCATGGGCGGCCTCGCCTACACAGGCGTGGACCTGAGTGGCGAGGCGATATCCAAGGCGATCAAGAAGGACTCGGCCAGGAGGCTCCCAGAGCCTAGGCCAAGATTCCTTATCGGGGACTTCTTTGAGCTTGACTTGGAACAGGCCGACGTTGTGACTGCTCTCGGCACCTTCAACTTGAGGGCGGACCTAGAGAGTTCTGCAACACAGTATGACTACTTGCAGAAGGCATTAAAGAGATGCTTCGAACTCTGCAAGAGACGAGTTGGAGTCACCCTGACAGTCCAACAGGCGGATATAAGGTTCGACAATAGCATGGTCTTCTACTACGACCCACTGAGAGTCCACGAGATAGTTTCCAAGATTACCCCTTACTACTCTATCAACACCATGGCCCTCGCAGTAGAGGCTGTAGTCGTACTTTCAAGGGCATCTTGATGGAAGACCTATGGGAAATAATGTCCAAGTCCCCACGTAAGCGCGAGGAGCGACCAGGTCGCGATGGATATGAGTTCGACGAAATGGGATACGCGCTGCCCAAAACCGATGACCAGGATGCGCTAGAGGCGATCAGGCTGGTGACCGACGGGCAGATTGAGTTCGCTCAAGTCATCCCGCTTGGAGCACCCAAGTCTAGATCGCACCAGAACTGCGCCGACCTTGCATCGCACTTCGGCGGCCAATCGGTTCGTGGATTCAAGGTGGAGGTCACGGCCAACGGCGTGCTGGAGATGACCGACCATTCAGTCATAAGGGCCTCGGACAGGCTCATAGACGTTACGCCATTTTATAACAAGGAGCGATCCTGCTTCGTGACCTCGACGATGGAGCTTAAAGAGGTTGAGGAACCCGTTCTAAATCCCCTTCGTCCGGACTACGGACAATTGGCGAGCGCCAAGCCTAGCTTTTTCATGCCGCTTTCGGAGCAGGCCCAGCGCGTGATGATCCAGCGCATGGAGATGGTAGGCAAGAAGGTCCGCCAAAGGGACGTCAGGGACCCATCCAAGCTCAACAGGCACAACATTCTCGTGATTAGGTATTAAGAGGTCATGGCGACGGCCTCGGCATAAAGCTTGGAGGGTTGGTCGCTGGAGTCGTAGTAGCAGTTAGTGTCGAGAAAGACAACAAACCTGGGGAATGGGTTTCGCCTCTCCGGGGACATCACCAGAACCATCCGGTCCCTGAAAAGTTCAGCCTGCGCTTTAGATTGCAGGGCGTTATCGGATGCGAGCCTCAAGCTTCTGGACCTGTATATCATAGCCGCAGCGACATGGTGCTCGTTCCTCTCCGGGCAGAAGGGGTCTGCCTGGAGATAGCACCTGAGCGCGCTTTCCTCGTCCTTCAGGGCCTCGTAAAGCTCTCCACAGAACATCATCACCATGTAGCAGTTTTCATCGATGTGAGTCGGCTTGCTTTCTGGGTAACCATGATGGATTTGCATCAGCCTCTCAAAAAGGAAGAGGCCCCGACGGGCCGCCTCCATCCTGTATGGGTCGCCAAGGGGGAACTTGCTCCTCCAATCGCAGCAGTAGTCACGGTAGCTTTTCGCCGTGTACATCAGGTGGTAGCGGTCTAGGTGGAGCTGGTCCTTGATCAGGAGATCGCGTTCCAGCTCAAGGGCATCGATCATGAACTTGTAGGGGTCAGACCAAGTCTTTCCGTCGCCGTAGACCACGTGGCGGTAGGACTCATTCAGCGACCTGCGCTCGAATTCCTCGCCCAAGTCCTCAAGGTATATGCACTCATGACGCTTGTCGTGCTTGAAGTGCCATGGAAGCTTGGCGTTCCATATCCAAGTCCGGTAGTACTTGCAGTTGCCTTGCTGCGCAAGAACGTTAAAGCTCATGGCGTTAAGATCGTCGAAGACAGACCAGTCGAAGGCAGAGTCAACCTGTATGGTTTCATCGGAGTCGACGCGAAGAATCCAGTCGCACCCATGGTCGATACCCCTGCAGGTCTGGAGGGCGTGATCACGGTTCTTGCCGGGGATGCCGCTCCACTCTATCTCATACAGCTGGCCAGGTATCTTGCGCTCTGCGAAGAAGCTGCGGATCATGTCCTGGGTTCCGTCCGTAGATCCGTTGTCTTGGATAACCCAGTAGTCGATATAGGGGGCGACCGAGGAAAGCATCCTGATAATGCAATGGCTCTCGTTTTTGACCATCGTGTTCAGAACAAACTTAGCGCGACGCATGCTGGCATCACTCCTCATGCTCTTCTGGATCATCGCCCTCGTCCTCTTCCTGCTCCACAAGAAGGTCCGAGTCCAGGTCTGGCACTTTCATCCCCCTGGACTCCATCTCCCTGTGAATTATGGTCGAGGCCAACTTCAGCATGACAAGTCCGTCATATGCCGATATGTTGTTGAGCTCTATCTTGAGGCCCTGCTCTTCTTTATTGTCTATGGGCGTAAGTATGACATACACATTTTCTGGCCTACCTCGAAACTCCTTGAGCAGTTGATCAGTCGTGGCGAGCTCAAGATCCTCCATGATCGCACGGCTTTGCACGAGACTTAGCTCGTTCCGCACGCCCATGTGACGAATGACCCAGAAGATACTTGCCAAGAACGCGCCGGCAAGGAGCAGCAGGGCGCCCTCAACAATCATCTGGCGCCCCAGAACGAACCGCAGTTTGCCGCTCCCTGAACAGGCTTCTTGAAGAAGTAAGCGTCGACTTTAAGCGATGCGATAGAATCGTATGAGGACTGAGCGACTGGCAACTTGGTCAAATTTACCTGGGCAAGTTCAATCTCCTTGCGCTCGAACAGGCCCACGTCCACGCCTTCAAGCTTATCAAGCCTAACGAGCGATGAGTCGCCAACCTCGTAAAGCTCACCATGAATCCCCGTAGGCTGTTCGCCACCGATCAAAAGGGCGGGATAGCTGCCATAGCGGTACATCTCGTACTTTGGGGATGTGAGAGCTACGCCCAGGTATCTTTCAGACGAAATGTGTGGGTGATTTGGAAAACCCTGCTTTAGGGTTCCGTACACGAAGAGGACTTTGCTCATTGTTGGTGGCCTTTGGTTTCTTGGTCAGCCCTCTTTGTAGGGGGCAACCTCAATTGAGAATGAGTTGGCAAATGCTATGAAAAAGTTCAACACGAGATCCTCGCAAGGCAGCAACTGATCTATGTACTCCTTGCTCCCGAGGTAAGAGTGGCAGCCCGAGAATCCAACCCAAAACTCGCGACTGCCGAGAATGTACTCCGTGCTGAGTACGCCCCCATACGTATGGACGACCCTGTCCTCAATTGATGCGGCCATGGCGACCCTGTCATATAGGTTGATGACAGATTGGCATAGATCATCCACGCTGGCCTTGGATGTTCCGACCAACACATCCATGTTTGTTTGTAGCCCTGCATGCGGTTTGGCGTTTGGCCTCGTCCACAGGCAGAATTCGCCCTTCTCAAGCTTGACGGCGAATGACTGGAAGACATCGGCGCGCATCCTCGGCTGCATAGGGAGGCCGATGTACTCAAAACCCATCTCTCTGACGGATCGCGAAGCATCCTCTGACAGGCCTAGGCCAACCAAAAACCCTTTGAGTCCTGCGGATTTTGCATGACGCAACCAAGACGGGCCGTGCGCCTGCCAGGTATCATCGGAAAAGCAGGTTGCTACTTTGTAATTCACATCAGCCCCTTAAGACCTTCTGTCCTACCTCAGATCGAAAGACTCAAGCTCGTCCAGACACATGAATTCAGTACCCAACAGCTTGCAACGCCAAGAGTTGTGGAAGTGCCCGAAAAACCAAAGCTTTGGCGAGTGCAACTCCATCATAGAGTCCAAAAGCCTTGATGTATCGCTGGGCTCTATCGGCGAGCCATTCCAGCTGCTAATCCTGCTGACATGGCCGATGATTGAGGCAGGGCACTCGTGCGTTACCACTATGTCCGGCTTGACTCTGATATACTCTAGTAAAGCCTCATGCCTTTTATCTGCCGACAGCTCCTCTTCGGGCCACCAATCGACCATAGGAGTTCTTTGATCCCTGTCGATGCTCCTGCCGCCCCTTACGAAAAATATGTCGCCGATGCCGGGAAAGTTGTGTGTGCCGAAGTCGCCCAAGAAATGAGCCGTTTGCATGAAGAACCTACCGTCCTCGACGGAGTAGTTGTCATGGTTGCCAGCCACTACCTTATGGCTGGCCACAGGCAATTCATGAAGCATTTTGTAATTAAAGCCGAGGTCGCCCACCTGGAGGGACATATCGGACTCCCTAGCCAGCGCTAGATATTCGCCGATCTTCCCGTGGACATCGCCTATGATGCGAAGCATTGATTGCCCCTATGCGATGAACCTTGCCGGTTCGCCATGAACTATTGCCTCATCGACAACTATTGAGCTCCCCGCTTTATCGGGGCACTCGAATAAGATGTCGGTCATGAAGCCCTCCATGATGCTGCGGAGGCTCCTAGCTCCCATCTTAGTCTCTTTGGCCTTCTTGGCAATGAGCCTCAGCGCGCCTTCGGTGAAGTCCAGTATCACGCCGTCCATCATGCAAATCTTCTTGTACTGCTTGACTATTGAGCTTGTTGGCTCCGTCAGAATGGACACGAGGGCGCTCTCGTCCAAGTCTTTGAGAGTGGCGTGCACAGGAAGGCGACCTACGAATTCGGGGATGAAGCCAAACTCTATAAGGTCCTCCGATGTGACCATCTCTATGCTGATCTCCGAGGGAGAGGAGTCGTTCCTGAATCCCATGCGCGAAGCCCCGAGCCTCCTCTGAACAATTTCTTCGAGGCCCACGAACGCTCCTCCGCAGACAAATAGTATGTCGGTGGTGTCGATCTGGATGTATTGCTGCTCCGGGTGCTTCCTGCCGCCCTGGGGAGGCACATTGCAATTTGTGCCTTCGAGAATCTTCAGCAAAGCCTGCTGAACGCCCTCGCCCGAAACGTCGCGCGTGAGGCTAACTCCCTGGGTCTTCTTGGCTATCTTGTCTATCTCGTCCACGAAGATGATGCCCGTCTGCGCCTTGGCGACGTTCATGTCGGCGGCCCTGAGCAGCTTGAGCACGAGGTTCTCCACGTCCTCGCCCACGTAGCCGGCCTCCGTGATAGTGGTCGCATCACCGATTGAGAATGGCACCTGCATGATCTCGGCAAGGCTCCTGGCGAGGCAGGTCTTGCCGCACCCAGTAGGGCCGATCATCAGTATGTTGGACTTCTCGATCCTAACTTCCCTGTATGGGTCGGCAAGACCTTTGGATTTGCTGTGCAGCCTCTTGTAGTGGCTGCTCACAGCAACGGCAAGTATCCTCTTGGCCCTCTCCTGCCCTATGACCGATCTGTCGAGGTGCTCGACGATCATACGGGGGGATACCACCATAGTCGGCAAGAGGACGTGCTCCGACTCCTTGTCCTCCAAGACCATCTGGCACAAGGCCACGCAGCCGGCGCAAATGTAGCTTCTTGAGGTCGCAGACTTGCCCTTGTGGGCAGGACCTTCTATGAGTGTGCCCACCAAGCTTGCGCCTCTGGAGCAGAAATCACAGACTGGCGTTTTTTTTCTAGCCAATATCCACCTCGCAAAAGGCCCTCTGGTAAGCCAGAAGTATAAAAGATAGCGAGGATAAAAAAAAGAAGAGGCGCCACTGGGGCGCCTCTCTCGTTTCAAACTAACTTTGGGTCAGTTGGTGGCTATCGCCTCGTAGACCTCTATGGCGCTCTTGACGGAGCTGAGGCTGCCAAGCTGCTTCACCACGCTCTTGATGGCAAGCACCTGCTGAACAGTTACAGGCGCGTTTATGACCCCAGCCTGCTTTTTAGCCTTCTTGCCGCCATTCAGCAGCAGACTCCGTTGCTGGTAGATGGTCACGATATGGGCTTTAATGCCCTCTTTCTTCAGGGTCGCCTCGACCTTCTGCCTCCAGTCGGATGGAGGGTTTTGCCTGTCTGCGCCGATCTCTTTGATGATCGACCTGATCCTTGATGCCTTGGTTGTTATAGCCATATCTAGAACTCCTTTCCCTTACTGGGACTTACGACCAACATACCGATACAACCTTGTATCGGGATCCTTCACGAAAGAGCCACGCTTCGTGAGCTTCTGAAGAGCCTGGTAGATCATGTTGTTGAAGTTCTCGCTCTCGCTGGCGTAGCCTGCGGCCTTGACCAGGACCGCCAACTCCTCGTAGCGGAAGCTCCTCTTGTGCTGCGCGCCGATTCGCTCAAGCAACTCGGGCAGGCTGACTTCCTTGCCTCGGTAATTGCTGGCGGCAGGCTTTTCCTTTGCCTTGGCGGGCTTTTTTGGCCTAGCTGCCTTGGGGGCTTTTCGTGGCGAAGCATCCGTCGACTCTACATCGCCATGCTCTTCTTCCAGAGCGATGAGCTCCTTAAGCAAAGAAACCTTCTTTTCCCATACTGCCAGCTTCTCTTTCCACTCTGTGGTCATGTCACCCTCTTGGTTGCGGGGCTCAGCCCCTAATCCTCGGCCTGCGTGGCCAAAACTCGCTGGTATGAAGTGATATTACGACGGGGGATTGTAGTTGTAAAGCCACAAACACAAATTTCAATACCCCTACAAAATTTTGCCCATCGACTGCTTTAATATTGAGGAATGACCTTTGGGTCGCTTAAGTGTCTGTGATTTGACGCAAGGATAATACAAGGAGACAGTTATGTTGGTTTTGAGCCGAAAAAAAGACCAGACTATCATCTTGAGGCAGCCCGGCATGGAGGATATCACGATTACCGTCGTGAGGATCGACAACCGGAACAAGGTCAGGATCGGAATCGAGGCCGACAAAAAAGTTACTGTTCTTCGTTCGGAGCTAACGGGAGAGGCGCTCGACAGCCGTGCTCCCATCGGCCAAATATCCGCCGAAACTGCTTAGCACTGGAAGTAGCGAAAATCCTTCTTCACTTGCCCATCATATCCACGGAGCCTCACCTCCAGCTGTGGATCTGATGGCCCGTTGCCTGCCGTCATCCAAAACTTGTTCTTCGACGCGTTATTCGCAAAGTACGCTCGCATAGCCAAGCAAAGCCTGACGTAGTCATCGTCGCACTTCATTGAGGTCATGATGGACACGCCCATGTCTGTCGGAACTGGCCTTGAAAGCATGAATGCCTGGGCGCCATCTGGCATGTAGTAGACCACCCACAACTCATCGGGGGCGGACTTGACCCTCTCGGCCAAAGCAGACTCCACCTCCTCGAAGGATGTTATGAACACCTTTTTGTCGTAGTTGTATGGTGGCCCGAAGACCCACCTTACCGAGAGCATCTCACCGAGCTTCACGACCTCACCCCGCCATAGTTCACATACGACTTGTTTGCCACGCCCAGGCGCTTGAGAAGCCTGCTGAACTCCTCGTGCGAATATGAGTTTTCAGCGACGAAAGTGTAAACCAGAATCGCAAAGTCGTCATCTAGTCTGGCATTTGCCTTGAGCTGCTCCAGGGACCAGTGACTCTTGCGAACCTGCCATGCCGCAGAAAGCAGTTTGTTCAGATCACTGCTGTCGATTATGTGATTGCAATGCGAGCAATGCGTCAAACCATCCTTGAGTTGCTCGGTTAGTTCATGGCCGCAGGTGGGACAAACTTGAATCATCGAAGTATTTATGTGCAACAGGGTAAATAACAGTGATGGATTTCAGAAGTTGGATAAAATTCGGCGAGCTTTTAAGACATGAGCTGTTACACGGCCTTGTCAATGAAGCTGCGTTTCCTGAAGAGTGGGCGACAGAGGCAATTTCCAAGCCAGAGTTCAATTCGTGGCTCCACTCCCTTGGCATCAACGAGCCTTTGCGCGACCCCAAGGCGGGCGGAGTAGGAAGGGCTTACTTTGCTGGCGACCACGTGGTCAAGTTCACGACAGACAAGAAAGAGGCCGATGCGGCCGCCGTGGTCAAGGGCTACGACTCGCCCAACCTGTCAAAGGTCATAGACGTGAAGATGGTATCCGTGAACCTAGACCAATATGGGAGAAATAGGCCCCTGTATGCCATCGTCCAGCAGAAAGTTAGCACGGACGTGACCAAGAGGCACAGGGTTGCCGGCCAAGCGATTTACGACTACCTAGACAGGAACCCAGGGTTGTTGAGGTCGAACGCGTCTTCGCTGCTGCCGTTGGTGGCTTCGTTTCTGCCCAAGAAATACAAGGACGACGAGCCTACCATCAATCTTGTCCAGAAGCTTCTGGAGAAGATCAAGAAGATACAAGACGACACGGGGTTCCTCACGCAGGACACGCATGGGGCGAACATAGGAATGAAGGGCAGAGAGCCTGCGTTCTTCGACCTAGGCAGGTCGACCTTGGACTTGGACCACCCCGCAACTGCCGGGGCGAGGGTGACCAGGCTGTAGGCCGAGTGTCGGCCCACAGCCCGACCAGAAGTTAAGCCGAATAATGCCTGCGTAGCGTGGCAGAGAAGTCGGACTCGTTGTCGAGTATGTTCTCCTCCAGTATCCGCATGGCGAGCTTAAGTGCGTCGACATGGGCCTGGAAGGTTCCGTCGGGGCACCGGCCGTTTCTGCGAATTATGTCCGCCAAGTAGGCCTTGCCCTCGCGAATGCACTCCTCGCTGAGCCTCTTGTTGCTCCTTCTGCCCTCAACTCTGGCCTGCGCCTCACGGACATTGCGGGAATTGATCACGGGCCTAGAGCGATCCCTCTCCCTCCTTGCGGCTTCCACCTCGGCGCGAGCCGAATCGGCCTCCTGCTCCGCCTCCAGCCTCTCGTCATCGTCCTCGGTGAGGGCGCGCTGGCCCTCCGCAAGCTCCTCCCTCTCGATGGCCTGGACGATGCGGTTGTTTATGGAGGAGAGCCTCCTGCGATGCGCGTGCTCTGCGCTCTCTGTGGCGAGGTCCCGCACCTGCGACCTGACTGACAGGTCATCGATAGTGGCCAGTCGCTCTGCCGAGTCTCGATCCAACCTGCCCTCCATAAGGTCGGCCAAGGTCATGGCGTCCAGCGAGGCTATAAGCCTGTCTGTAGACGCGAGCCACCGACCGTCCCTCTGCAAGACCGACATGATCTGCGCATCGGTAGCATCGCTGTCCCTGAGCTTGATGACCTCGGCTACCTCATGTCCATCTGTCAGGTTGATGCGCGACTTGTTCTCTGCCCATGAAAGGGCGAGAGCCTCCAAATCGTCGTTTACTGCGAAAACCTGGCAAGCAACGAACTCGTAGGCCTTGTCGGCAGGGGCCGTAGAGAAATTGCAAAATCCATCCTCGTTGGCTAGAGCGCGTGGGTCTGCCACCTCCTCCTTCTTGCGGATCAGGTATTCCAGACACCTGTAGCGCCTGTCGCCGCCGATGACTATGGGCACCGACTCGTCGCCCTGCTTGACCCACCTACAGACGAGGGGGTTGAGCAGCGTGTTTTTCTTGATGCTCTGCCTGAGCTCCTCACTAAGCTTCTTGTCGAGAAGATCAGCCTGGCCCCTCTCCGTGTTCATGCGGGGATTCTTAAAGACATAAGCTCGCCCGCCGGACTCATCGGGATCGGGAGTCTTGATCGACGCAAACGGAATGATGTACAGGTTGCCATACAGGTGCTTGGTGCCGGCGGGGAGCTTTCTTGCCCTGCGAGTGCCTTCTTGTGTCCTTGACATGCTTAACCTCCATGAAGATATGCCTATGGTCAAAACCTATAGCCCTTGTCTTGAGCAAAGGGCTTCCTGCAACGGATGAGATTGTTGGTTTCGTACTCCTTGTCGCCGAATCCGTCTAAGCTGGCGGACTTCTTGCGCAGCACGAGGCCCTCGAGCTGGTCAACATCTACTGCCTCCTTGAACCTTGCCTCAAAATCATGGTCAAACGTCTGGGCCATCCAGAGCTTCGGGGAAACCTCAAGCGCCAGCCCGGATCGGCAGAGCTTGGTGGGCGCACCGCAGATCTCACGGAGGATTTCAAGGCGGCGCATCTGGTCGGGAAAGCCGAAAAGGTATCGGCCAGCTTGAAGCACGTCGAAAAGCACGACCTCGTTGGTAGCATCGACGTCCTTGTTCATAAGCTCGCCGTCTAGCCAGTAGGCCTTGCTGGATTCAAGGTGCAAGGAACCAAGAATCTGCTCTTTCATCTCCTCCGTGAGCGTGAACCTGGAAAACTGCTTGCCATGCCTGCTACCAATGGTGACGGAGCGGTCCTTGTCGATGTAGATCACACAGCGGCTGCCACGGAACTTCCTCTGCGCCACCCACTCTCCGGTGGACTCGTAGTATGGAAGCTCGCTGGGGAGCATTCTGCTCTTGGGCCTGGGCGGGAAGATGATTCTTGCCACGGATGACTCCTTGTCGATCAGATACTACTCACGGCGTTAGTCCCGTGTAAACCAGTTCGTCGCGACCGAAGAAAAATTTTACTCTCTTTCTGGCATGGAGGGAGCATGTCGGAGGATAGGGAAAACAAGGCGTTCTTGGACAAAGAGGCGGTTTGGAAACAAATTGACGACTACAAGAAGTTCGCGTTTGGTCAGAACATGTTCGCCATGGCCCTGACCCTGATCCTCGCTCAGGTAGTCCAGAAATTCGTCGCCACGCTCTCCGACTCTCTGCTGATGCCATTCATCAACTACCTTGTTTCCGCCACGGGAGGCGACTGGAGAAACCTCCTGTTCGTGCCTGCTCAAGGTTTGGAGATAGAGATCGGAAAGTTGATCGGCGGTTTTTTGGAGTTTACGGTCACGACAGTTTTCATCTACACGGTATACGTGCACGTAGTGAAGAGGATCGACCCGAAAAGCAAGATAGGAGTTAGGAACTAGAACAGCGGAAGCATCCGCCGCAACGATTGCAAGTGATATCTGGAGCTTGCGGACTGCCTGGCCGCCTGCCGCACCGGATGCTGTTGTGGGGAGGTGGGCAGTCACACACATACTTAAGAAGAAACTTCTTGGACGGCATCTGCTGCCTTATTGCCGAGCCGACCTCCGAAGCGCAAGCTTGCCAAGACTGACCCATAGGAGAAGTCTGTAACACAAGAGCAAGCCTCTCCCTCGCGCCGTCGCTGGGCCGTATAAACCTCTCCTGCGTTTTTGGTAACTCAAGAGTCGTCAAGGACCAACCGTGAGTCGGATGCCTCTGGACGAAAAGGCCAGCTGAGCAGGCCTCATTAGCGAAGAACCTGTCATGGTAGTGGCCCGACACAACCCCGTCGCGCTGGAATCGCAGCAGGTGGACCAACTCATGCAGGTAGTCGACATGGAAGTCGACACAGGAGAGCACTGCAGCAGCCCCGGCGACTATCGAGCCACTGGCCGCCTGCCACCTGCAAGTGAAACCCTTGGAAGGGTCTAGGTACAGGGAGCTTGGGCGGCCTATGGCGCCTCCAAAAATATTGGAGTTGAAGTGATTGAACAGCGCCCCCATGCAGTCACGGAAAGCGCCGTGTGAGCGATCAGTCATAGCGATCGATCACCTTGCTTATTTTTTCGCGATCAAGGGCGTCAGACTTGGGGTCGTAGTTGCCCACCTTCTTGATTTGGTCGTACACTTCCTGCCGATGGACTGGTACGGAGCGATCGGCCTTGATGCCGATCCTGACCTTCCCGTTCGTGACCTCAAGCACCACGATCTGAACGTCATCTCCGATCATAATGGATTCGTTGATTTTCCTTTGGACAACCAGCATGAGAACTCCCTTCTCTGTTATGCCGTGCGGGAAGAATCCTCCACGGCTTGAATGCGCATGCCCAGCCAGGCCATGCAATTGACAGCCATCGAATTCCCTAGCGACTGATACCTGGGCTTGTCAGAGGCGACCTTGCCCCTGAAAGGCACATTCGTGTGTCCGTCTGGGAAACCCTGAAGCCGCTCGCATTCTAACGGAGTCACCCTACGAACTGCCATACAACCTTCTGCATCTTTGCAAATAATCACCGGCTCATGACCGTGCATCTCGCGACGGAGAGTGCCGGTAGTTCCGTCCATGTTGACATTGATGACGCTGCCACCCTGATCCATGAGTACCAAGTCGCTGGATTCCACGCGCGCCTCCACCTCGCGAATTCGCTCGCCCAACCAGGCCATTGAGTTTACTGCCATGCTGTTACCTAGCGCCTTGTAACGAAGCTGGTCGCTTGGCGCGCCTCCCTTGTAGGGGATCATGGTGTAGCCGTCGGGAAAGCCTTGTAGTCTCTCGCACTCCAGGGGCGTGAACCTGCGAAGGATGTGGCCGTCCCTCACGCCGATCTGGAGGTTGCTGCTGTCGCTTGGCTGCTGGGCAGTAAGCGTCGGCGCAAAGCAACGCTCCCAGGCGTAGCTATTCGCCTGGGAGCTGCAAGTGAACGCCACGGGCTCCATGTTTAATTGGCTCTTGGCTTCTTCTCTACTTTGGCTACGGGGGTGAGATGGTCAGCCTCGTTGTAGGGTGCCCAGCCGCTTGATCCCTGCATCTTGGCCGTGATGGTCGGGCTGACCTCCCTGCAAGCGACTGGCACTTCAGTAAGGTTGTCTGGGGCGCCGGGAGAGCTTCCAATCGCGTTTTCCACGCTCTGTATCCGCTCGCCCAGCCACTGCATGCAATTTACCGCCATCGAGTTGCCCAAGGACTTATATCTTGGGCCATCTGCGGCTGGCTTGCCTCTATACTCAACATCGGTGTAATTATCTGGGAATCCCTGAAGCCTCTCGCACTCCATCGGCGTGAGCCTCCTCACGACCATTCCATAAGAAACTGAATGCGGCTGGGTTGCGTCCATAGTGGGTGCTATCTCCTCGTTGAAGTTAAATCCAGGATCGCGAAGCCTCACTCTGCCCTCGGCGTCCGGGCTGGGGGTCTTGGCCTTGCCATCCCTGTTCGCATCGCTTCGCAGCGTGTAAGCCACTGACTCGGCACTTTGCATGGCCACGGCAGGGGGGTTGCCTCCCCCATGGCCGCCAAGCTTTAAAGTCGGGCTGACGCCTTCTGTGCAGCAGTCGGGGACGCTCATGTTAGAGCTGAACACTATGGGGTGCTGCTCCTCCACCTTGTACACGACCATCTGGTGGTCGGCTTGGGGCTTGACCGGCCTTGTGACCTTGGTGTCCTCGTCGAATCCGAGAGTGCCTCGACCATCCATGCTGTTCTGCTGAAAGCTGCCGATGGGCCCGTCTATCTGGGGGGCGATCACGAAAATCCCAGAGTTCTCGCGCCTCCTGAGCGTGTTGGATACGTCGTCCTCAATCCACTTTACGAAGCCCGTCTCGCGAACGGTGATTGGGGCGATCTCCATCACCGTCGGGCCAGAGGCATTAGGGCTGGATCCAGTCGCCGTCATCGTGCAGGCCACATCGCCGGTTATCGCGCCGTTGTAGACGTCGGTTCCCAGCGAAAGCTGTCGCATCACAACCTCCATTACCGTGGGGCCAGAGGAGCTCGGGTTCGACCCATGCGCAGTCATGGTGCAGGCCACATCGCCGGTTATCGACCCATTGTACATGTCGGTGCCAATCATCATTTTCTGGATGACGGTAGGCTGGTTGACGGCCGGGTTACCCTGGCCGGCCTTTAGCGTCATGGCCACATCGCCGGTGAGGGAGCAGTTGTAGCAGTCGGCGCCCACGGATATGACCGAAGCTCCCGCCCCGCAGGGCACTTCGTAGGCCACGGCAACGGTGGCGTAGCCTCCTGTGGTTCCCGTTCCCATCGTGTGGGTTGAGCCATCGGTTGAAGATATAGGGTCTTGGGTGGGGTGGAAGGCAACTACGTTCCTCATCGGTGGTACGGCGACGTAGTTCTGCTGCTTCATCCCAGGCTCTGCCATGAGGGCGCCTGCTATCTGGCCGTCGCCGTTTACCAGCCTCACCTCGTCGCGAGTGTTTTGCTGGAAGCACACGGGGTACACGACCGCATGGACGTCGTGGCCGTGCATTGCGGCGAGCGTGTAGGAGGGGCCGTCCTCCTGAGCGACTGCGTTGCTCTTGGAACCCTGCATGTTGATCATGCCGATGGGTCGGTGGGACGGATTTGGGGGCTGTATTGCTATAGCCACGCCCTGTGTTGCTGCGGCGTCGAGAGTGTAGCTGACGCCGTCCTCGCTGTAGCCCTTCCCGTTCTGCTTCTTGTCGCGACCAGTCACATCCTGTATTGCGATCGCTACGGCCTGGCCCCTGTCCGACATGGGGTTGGCGGGGAGACAGAAGGCGGTGTCTGGAGAAACGGAAACGCCAGGGGAGTCACGGTCGCCGTTGAGCTGGAAGGCGATCGCCTCTGTCTGCACGACCATGTGCTTGGGGGGATTGTGCCTCTCATCCCAGGTGTTCATGGTGTAGGCGACCTCCGTCTCGGTGAAGGTCGGCGCTTCCTGGTTGTTTCTGGGGGAGACAGACTTGACGAACACCACGGGTATCACGTGGCCCGCATCAACTGCTTGGTTGCAGGCGAAGTTGCCCGCATCGTTTCCGTTCGGGCCTGTGTTGCAAGCCAGCGGGCCTACGACGTCCGAGACAGGGCAACTGACGACGGCCATCTGGTTGTCGCCCGGGCAGGCCCTGAGGGTGCCGCTGACTTCCTCCCAGTAATGGCCGCCCTTCCTGCGCATGATGCCAGGCTCAAAGGCATAGGACACGCAGGGAACTAGGGAGCCGCCCCTCTGCCCGAAGACCTCCTGGTTGCTCATGCCTATGCCGCCGCTGCCCCTGGCGCACCCACATAGGGTCGGATGGGCAAACTCCTCACCGTCCCAATGGCTCTTGTTCTGGCGGCTGTTGGGTTCGGTCATTTCATTTTCGCTGGTACATGGTCAGGGGGACATTGCCGCCCCCTGTCCCCATTCTGGCCTTGAGGGTTGGCGTGATCTCCTCGGGCTCTCTATCCTCTTTCCCGTTGCCCGAGACTGCGTGGGCGAACATCAGTCCTCCGTCGGGGTCTGGCTCTGCTGATCCGACTCCTCCGCAGTCTCCCCCTGGCCCGCCTCCAGATTGCCTGCCACAGCCGACAGCGCCTGGTGCAGCATTGGGGGCAAGGTTTTTTGTCGAGCAGCGGCGCGCCGTAGGATCCCTGCGCAAGCTCTCGCCGTTAAATAGTACCTCTGCGGCACGGTTGTCACTTCCAAGATATCCGACAACGAACACACGACGTCTTCGTTGGGGGACGGCACCGGGAAACTGTTGTGTTCGGACCCACTGAGCGTCCAGCACCCTGTATCCGTACTGATACCCCAGGTTTGCCAGCGACCCGAGGAGGGTGCCAAAATCCCTTCCTCCGTTGCTTGTGAGAACTCCGGGGACGTTTTCCCAAAGCACCCATCGAGGTTTGTAACGTTGAGCGATGTTAACAAAGTCAAGCATAAGTCCTCCTCGGGCGTCCTCGAGCCCCTTCCGGAGCCCGGCGACCGAGAAGCTTTGGCAGGGCGTCCCGCCGACGAGGAGGTCGATTTCTGCATCTGGCCATTCTCTCCACTTGGTCATGTCCCCCCAGTTGGGGACGTTTGGATAGTGATGTTGGAGGACTGCACAGGGGAACGGCTCGATTTCCGAGAAAGCCACGGGAGTCCAGCCTAGGCTGTGCCAAGCCACTGTGGCGCATTCAATACCTGAGCAAACACTGAGGTAACGCATGTGGGACCTTCTAACATCAACCATGTTCCGATGTCAAGACATTGTAAAAGAAGAGGGGTCTGCAGTTCAACCGCAGACCCCTCTGGAATATCAATTTTCAGAATCGATTAGAAAAGGCGAAGATTGCAGACGGTGATGGCAGGCACCCATGCGCCGCTCACGCCGGAGCAAATGCCCAAAGACTGCTGAATCCTTGTGCACTTGGCGGTGTAGAACTTCCAAGTGGTGGTTGTAAAACTGCCGTCGTCTTTCTGGCATCGGAATCCCATGGTGGTGTCTCCATAGTTAGAGATAGGTTCTATCCTATATATTTTCTTCGACAACCTTTTCGGCCGCACCAAGAACGCCATCTTGGTTTTTTCGCAAGATTTGCTGGGCCTTTTTGTCGTTATCGTACAAACGCAAAGTCCCTCTTCCCTCATGAGACACCCAACTGGCAGGGCATAAGCCCTGTTTGTAGCCTTTTTCAGCCATCCTTTTTGCGTAGTCCTCAGCCTCGCCTCCAGCGTATGGATTCTCCTTGAGAGGGCCGACGGCGGCGAACAACTGCCTGTGGGCCATGAACGAATACATCGGCAAGTAGCCCGTGGCCAACTCTTTGGGGGCGGACTCCGAGGGGCCTTCGGCCATCAGCTCGGCTATATCGCTCAAAGGATTGTTGGTTGTGGGGGAAACCATTTTTACCCCGGCATCCTTGAGGGTTATCAAGGAGGTGCCGAGGTTGAACAGCCAAGTTGTGTCCTTGAGGCGCACATCGGATTGCAGCACGCAGACGAAAGGCACCTTGCGCGTCGGCGGGTTCTTGAGGGCCAAATTTACGGCAGCCCCGAAACCCTTGTGCTCGTCGCTGCGGAAAGTGCGGACGCCGGCCACCTTCTTGTTCTTGATGTCGTTTATAAAGTGGGGGTTTTTCGATGCGTCGTCCACTAGAGTCAGAACGAAGCGGTTCGTCCTCACGGTGGCAAAGACATCGGTGTACAGCTTGGCGACCATGCTGTGCTGGTTGTGGAAAGGGATGATGATCTCCACAAGGCTTTGGTAGAAGGGGTTGGTCTGGAAGTTGCTTTTCAGCGTTTTGTCTGACATGAAAACCTCTCTAGGTACTTGCCGAAGCCAGCGGAGTCCCTGACTTGGGAAAAACTACTCTCGGGATTTAGAAAACTTTGCAAGTTTGCATGGCAGTATGGACCCACGGTCAAGACGTGCACGCAACAGTCAATCATCATCGACTCCCTGACCTGGCTGGCGACGTCGTACTGGTCGCCACCTCTGCCTCCATACCTGTCTGTCACAAGCATCACGTGCCTGTCACAGTCCTCAAGATACTTGCATATCAACCAAGCGGTCTGCCTGAGCGCCGAGCCCACGTTGAACTCATCAGGCCTTGAATCGGTGATTCTTGATATGCAATGACCAGGAGTATCTGGAATCCTATCAATCTGCGAACCATGTAGAAAAACTCTGATATACTCCTGCTCCCTCTGTATAAGTCTGATCAGCTCGCGACGCAGCAGAAAGTGCAAGCTCTCCTTGCCCTCCTTACGCTTGGAAACGTCCATAACCACCCCGAGGGCGATCATTTTCCCGAAATCAAACTGTTCCATACTTCAATAAGTGAGTGCAAAGGCGGCAGCAATGGAACACCAGAAAATAAGACGGTATATCGAGCAGCTAGAGGAGATTGCAGGCTACCTGCATGGAATTCTCAAGTACGAGTCGGACTCAAAGCCCCTGATACTCAGCGAGGAGGACAGCGTAAGGGAGTTCACGGAGCTAAGGCTTCTGATGAAAAGCGACTCATGGCCCTTGGCCGTGGACGACAGCATGGCGAAGTGCGAATCAAAACAAGACAGACTCAAGCGCGCGTCCCTAATACTTAACTCGCTCATCGCCGCAGATCTAGAAAACAAAAGCTTTCTGGATTACGGGTGCGGGGACGGATGCGCAGCCTCGCTTGTGGCAAGCGTCTACGGGCCGAAAATAGCAGTCGGGTACGACCTTCGATCCAAAAACTGGCTTCACCTCGATCCCAGTTCAAAGCTGCACCTGACCACAGAGTGGGATGACGCATCGTCCCGTGGCCCCTTCGACGTCATCATGCTCAACGACGTGCTGGACCACGACCAGACACTCGAGGACTCACTGAAAAAGATAAAGTCCGTAATGTCTGACGCATGCAGAGTTTACATCAAGTGCCACCCTTGGACTTCCAGACATGGCGCGCACGCGCACGAGAGCGCCAACAAGGCTTTCGTCCACCTAGTCTTCTCCGAGGAGGAGCTGGCAAAGATGGGCATAAAGACCGAAACCACGCACAAGCTGCTCAACCCCCTGGAGTCATACAGGCGGCTTTTCAAGGAGCAGGGGTTCAGCGTCGTTCGCGAAGAAGTAGTGTCGTCGGATGTTGAGCGGATATTCTCGATAGACGAAAGACTCAGGCGAAGAATACTGACCAAGTGGAAGCAAAGCAACCAACCAGAATACGCCTCTGGAGAGCAGTTCCCGCACGAACACATGTCAGTTGAGTTCGTCCTCTTTACCCTGCTCTGATGGAAGCAAAAGGTCATCTGTCATCTGCATGAGCTTTATCATATGGAAAAAACTATATGCGAGTTGCGACTTGGCCATGCAGTTGGAAAGGTAAAGTAGAACAGAAGCGATCTCGCCGGGAGTAAGGCCAGTCTTCGTGACTATGAGCAGGCAGCCAAGCTCAACCACTATGCTGATCAGGTCTGCGAATGACCAACCAGCTGATTCTAGGTCCGACTTCTTGATCAAAGTCACCATCTGATTATCCAAAAGCGAACCGCACTCCTTTCCGTCGGCCAAGGCGTGGCTTATATCCTCACGGCTGTGTTGAAGTTCGTATTCGCGCTTTTGCGTCAAGGCGGCAGTTAGGGAATGGAAGTACAAATGACAGCCAATCCCAGGTATCACGAAGACGCAAAGCCACGGCTGAAGGTAAGCGATCATTCCCACCGACACGACCATTCCTACGGCCACGTTCATGATGGATGGCAGTTGGTACTCAAAGAAGTCGCTGTAGATTCCCACCAACCCGTACCTGGATATGATTCTCTTCTGATCAAGCCCGCTCTGGCGCAGAGCATCGATTATCGCCTTGGCCCTTTTTGTGTAGATCCTACCGAAAACCCTTGTGTCATATAGGCGCCTTGCGCCGCCAATAACCAAAGACAGAAGCAGTATGAACCCGTAAAGGTAGAGCGTCCCCATTCTGCCGGCGATAAGCTCATCTATCGCAAGCCCCGTCATGTAAGGGACGGAGGCGAAAAGCGCAAACTCAACGAGTATTATCGCATAGATGAACGTCAGCTTGCCGAAGTTCTCGCGCAAGATTTCCTTGAGCATGCGTCAGCCCATGTCGTTCTCAAGCTCTGTCAGCCAATAGGCCTGGCCGAGGAATGCCTGCCAAGAGTCTACACGAATATCCTCGCATAGGAAGTTGTGTTTTGGCTTGTACGGCTGGCGCTTCAGCTTCATGCCTGCCTGTTCGGGCGTTCGCCCGGCTTTCTTGGAGTTGCATGAGGTGCAGGCGACGACGATATTTGTCCAATTTGTCAGCCCGCCTTGGCAGCGTGGAACGACGTGGTCGAGGCTGAGCTCCGATGAGTTCTTTTTCTTGCCGCAGTACTGGCAGCAGAAGCCGTCGCGCCGGTAGATGGTTCTTCTGTTGTAGTGGACCTTGTTCTGCGGGATCCTGTCGTATCGCGTAAACTGGATAACCTCTGGGATGCGGAATATTGCATCCACCGTGCGGATTCCTTCCTCGCCCTCCTTGGGTCTCATCTTTGACCAGTCTTCCCAGCTGAACATCGCAAAGTCATGAACCGGATCTATGATTCTGGCTTTCGGGGTGCCGTCTGCGTATGAGGCGAAGACCTTGTGCAAAGCCTTCTCAAGGGAGACGATCCCTATGGCGCGCCAGGATTTGTTCAGGACCAGCACCTTCCTTTGAGCAAGCATGAATCCCCCTACAACTATGTAGGATTTCCAGTTAAAATTGCGGGGATCCAGGAGTTGCCCCGTGAAAAAGTACATTTATGCGGCGGAGATTTTCTTCTTGGGATTCATCGCCGGAATCATGGCCTGCTGCCTCATCACCTCTTTAAGGCTCTAGAGAAGCTTTAGCTTGCCCAAAGGCCCCTTTTCGCCGCAAAGCTCATCTATGAGCCTGTCCTCTTCGGGGCCGATAGAGAGGCAGGTGGTAGTTGGCCTGTCCCACTCGGTCAACCCATCATCGACTATCAGCGTGCAGGGTAGACCCAACTCCTTGGCTCGCTGGTGGAGCAGTAGGAGGTCGGCTTCAGAGTCGACGCGCAAAACGATCTTCTTCTGGCTGCCGAGATACCACTCAAACTGCGCTGGCGTCATCCTGAAGTGTGCGTTGCCGTCGGCGTCAACGAAGCCATCCATGCTCCTGAAGAAGGTCGCACAGGCCGCATGGCCTGCCTGGGCCATCTTTTTGCCGAGACGGCAGTTGAGGTCATGCCTCCAGATGATTGCTTGCTTTACTGGCATCACTCTTCCATGTCATCAACGTCAGGACCCAACTCCTTGAAAGCATTTCCGAACATGATTCTCTGCATATCCTTAACGAGCGCAAGTGATTCCTCGGGACGGAACCCTGCGTTGCAGAGGTCTTTGTGGTAGGAGAATAAAAAAGCAGAGAACACGTTGAGGAATGCCCCCGCCTGCTCAAATGCGGCTACCAACCTTAAGTGCTTGTCGTTCATGGCGTCTCCTTGTCAATTATACGAGCGACGCCACATCAGAAAGCTGCCGAAGCCAAAAGCTCTACCGCTGGTTTCAATTTGCGGCATTCGCGACTCCGTCGTTGGAGCAATAAGCCTCACGTTGACGCTGATCCTTCCTCCCGTGGGGGTTTCGGGTGTCGTCATCAAGTCTATGTTGGCGTAGTAGTTGTTGTTCGAGGCGCGCCAGCTGAATATTCTGCCACGCTTGCCCGCATGGGGTCCCGACTGGACTGTTACAACGTCGCCTATGTTTCGCCCACCCGTTAATTCGCCCGATATGAGCCCAGCCCGGTATTGCGCCCTCCGCTCTGCCCTTTCCCTTCGGACACGGCTCCTTTCGGACTCCTCTGCCTTGATCAACCCGATAGGTACGTTTTGCTCTATCGTCGATCTCTTGACCTTGATGTAGGCCATGATCCTCATGTCAAAATTCCGCATGGACAGGTCGATGACCAGGCCTTTCCTGCCAAGGATTGGTCTGACGGAGTAATCGATGAGGTTGCTCACGCCAGCAGCGTCGGCCTCCTCCTGCGTCATGATCTCGACTTCGTCGCCAGGCTTGACCCCATACGCGTTGCGGGGGTCACGCATGAGCTGCTGGACAACTGACTTCTGGAGGTTGGCCTGTATCATGTCGGTGAGCTCGCGCTCGCGCTGGGCCACCCTTTGAATTCTCGGAGGCCTGCCGGCCTCTTGGGGCCTCTCCGCCGAAGCAGCGGCTGCTGGGGCCGCTGGGCTCTCTGGTTGCGGAGATGTGGCCTGCGAGGGCGCAGGCTGGGAAGAGCGCCTCTCGTATTCCTCCTTGGCTTGGGGGCTGAACTTCTTGAGTTGGATACTCCTGGTCCCCTTGAGGTCCCAGTCCAGCGAGCTGTAGAAGCGGGCATACCTCCTTGCGTGGGCGGAGAGGCTCTTATCGGCGTCGAACTCCACCGTGGCGACGAGTTTGTTGGACACGGGTCGGATTCTACGCACCGTTCCCACGGCTCCGTCTGGGCTCATGTCGGGCGGTGTCGAACCATCCACCAGCACGAACAAGACCTCCTCGCCCACCTTGATTCCCTGTGGGTTTTTGGCGGGGTCGCTGTTGATCTGATCGACCCGCCTCGCCGCAAGCTCCTGGCGCTGCGCCCTCAGTTGTTCCGTGTCTTTCGTGAGCTCCGACATGGGAATCTCAAATTCAAAGTCGTACTCGTCCTCGCTGTTGGGCTGATTGAATTTGACGGTCGTGTTCAGTCTTCCGTCAGATAAAGAAATGTCCTCAATTATGCCAACTGGGTCGAATTCTGGGTTTTCGCGAAGTATTCTGCGAATGGAACCACTGTTGTTAATCCACCATGCCCTTCTTTCGCTGGGCAAAGAATCGATCTCATCGATTGTGGCGCGAAGACGGATCTTGTCGCCGATCTTCAGCCCCTCGGGATTCTTTGTTGGGTCCTCCAGGTGCGGTCTCAGAGCCTCCAGCCTAGACCTGCTCTTCTCTGCGCGCCGCTCTCGTCGCTCATTGGCCATGTGGCTTCTGACAGCAGAGGCCAAGTCGTTTCTCTTCTGGTCGATTTCGTTGCTGTTGGACCTGATTTTATTACGAAGGTCATCAACGGACCTCGACTTCTCCCGAATGCCGCTTTCCTTGGTGAGATCGGAAGGAACCTCGGGGTAGCCGTGCTTGGCAAAAAGCTTGTCGTACAGGTCGCGACGGACCCAGTAATTGAGGCCAGGCGAAACATACTTCTCCGGAAACATGAGGACCTTAGTCATGTTGTCGTAGATGCTGGCGCGTCGGTTCTGGTACTTTTTCCTGGCCTCCTCGTACTTGTCCATGGCGCTCTTGCATCCGCCAGGAGGGCATGGAGGCGAGTCTGCCTGGAAGTCGGAAAGCTTCTTTGGGAATGGCTTGCTGCGGGATACCGGAGCCCACCTCAAAGCGGCTGGGCGCCTCCTCTTGATATACTCATGTATGGCCTTTTGGACGCCAAGGAGAACGTCGTAGGGCTCATCCTTTTCGCTGTCGGCGTAACTCCCCTGCCTGTTAAAGGCTATGGACACCCCAGAGTTGATGTCTGTGTCGCTGCCGCTTATGTTCACCACGTAACATGGGCTCTGCTTGGACCCGCACGGGTCTCCTGCCACGTTGAACATATAGGTGGCAAAGTCGCTGTCGATGTCTCTCCACCTGCCATCCTTGGGTTGATGCTGCTCAATAGCCTCTTCGGTGGCTTCGAAGAGGAACTGGAGTCCATCCCAATCGCGCATATCGCGTTCGAAGGTGTATTCTTTGAAATTCATTCCTACTCCGGTGGCATCTTGTTGTTTCGAGGAATTAGGGCGCGAAGGGCGCCGTTGAGTCTTAAGAACCCCTTGTAGGGGATGACCTTGCCCGGAGGCATCTTGACCTCAGGCTCCTTGCACCTACCGGGAACGTCCTTGATCGCGAATGGCTCGCCCTCGCCGTTGTTGCACTTGTCGCCGTACTGCTTGTGGCCGGGCAGATGCCTGATGTCATGGGGAGGCCCGTCGCCGTTGGTGTACAAACGCTCGTCCTGCGTGATATACAGAACTGCGTCGGCAGAATATGGAATGAAGTATTGGGTCGGATACAATCCGATTCCGCCGTAGCCCAACGGATAAAGGGGCGTCTTGGACCTGAAGTCCTCGCGCAGCATAACATAGTCGGAAAAACCAAGGCCGCCTGACATGAAAATATATAGAATTTTTGCTGGCGAATTATAACGGCGCACTACTTTTCATCGTTTTTTGCCATCAAAAAGAAAATAGCCAAGAGTACTAGACAGCTAATTCCGTAGAAAAGCAAAACCATCGATGGCAGAAGCACATAAGTGAAGACCAGACCCAAGTGCCTCCTACTTGCTTTGGCTTTGCCCAAGCATGAAAACCTTCCCTGTTATATAGATGAGAGCAACGAGTCCAACGGCCTGAAAATAAGTGATCTCATGCACGCCATCTACGGCTTGGGCGAGGTCATAGTTCCAGAGAGCCTGAAAAGGCCAGGCGGCCAGAAAAAAAAGGCAAATCATCACGAATATTGCGCCCAAGGCGAGCAGCCCCGATTCAGCCTTCTTGTCTTCGCTCATGAAAAACCTCAAATTGTTTTGTCTTCAAGGTACTTCAGCTTGTCCGACACCGACATGCTGATTTGTGGAAATCTCACCGGCAACTCCTCAAAACTCGACCTTCCGGGCGACATGAGATTGAGTGACCTCACGATCTCGCTCCCTCCAGCCACCACGGCTTCTGCCGATGCCTGTGGCAGCAGAAATGTAGCCGACCAGTCCTCGACCAAGAAATCGGATAGGAAGGTCAGCATGAAAACGATATCGCCCCGCTGGTGCAGTCTCAATGCGTTTAGTTCGACATTTATGTTGTCGAATATCTCGATTGGAGGGAGATGCTGGAGGGACTCGATGAGCTTCCTTGTTTTGAAGATGTGGATTCCCTGGCTGCCAAAGCCGTTGTTTGGATCCTCGTGGTAGGGGTGCCTTCCGGGTCCGCACCTGTACCCAAGCGTAACATTGTGCGTTGTCCAAATCTGGGTCCATCGATCGCCGACCCTGAAGCAGTTGGAAGCGTCTGGATTTGGATTCTCAAGGGTGATGACATCTTTAGGCTTTGTCACCAGCAGGTCAGTGCTGGGGTACTGCGACAAATGTGATTGCAGCCTTTCTCCAGCGCGAGGGTAAAGGAAGAGGTTCTGCTCAAGCTGTACGAGCGCGTCGCCTGAGCTCAAAAGAAACTTGTCCCAAACCGCCTTGCGCACTGATCCCTGCGAGGGAGCGCAATCTATGCGCTTGCATTCGATCCCAAGCGACTTGCACCATGCTAGGCCTCCGCCATCGTCGCCAAGGAAGTAGGCCACGGTGCCGAAATTCAAGTCGCCTATGCTTTCGCTCTGTCGGGCGCAAGACAGTATGCAGCGCTTAGCGTGCCCGTCGAAGCTACGAATGACCGGCGCGTACTGTACTATCATTTCATGCCTGCTCTATGATTGCCGTCATGCTGCCCTTGCAGCGGGGTATGCGCGCGTCAGGGCCGAAGCCGTGTATCTGCTCCTGCTTGAGTTCAGCAACCTCAAGCGAATCCGAGTAAACGATAGACCTTCCGGAGAAGTGCACCTCATTTGCCACCCTTAGCCCGTCCTGCTCGCTCATGCCGAACACCTTGGAGCAAAGGTCGACCACATATGCGACGGAGTGGTCGTCGTCATTCAAAAGGATGACGTTGTAGGGTCGCTGGGTGATTCTCTTTGTTTCGGGGCTATCAAGGGTGGCGGTGGTCATGGCTTGGATTCCTCGTCTATAGAGGGCCTCCATTCCGCATCGATCGTCCTGTAGCCGGCTTTTTCGGGACGAGCGCTCCTTGCGAGGCTCAAAAGCTCAAGCTTTTGGGAAAAGCTCATGCGATCCCAGATCGAGTAAGCCTCACTTAAGGACATTTTCACTACGGTTTTCCCTCGCCATGCTCTCTAGTTCTTTCAGCCAATCCGCAATCGACCAACTGGCGGCAGCATCTGCCAGGATATAGTTGCTTCTCCATAATCGCGTCGATACCGCAGAGGGACATTCTGCTTTGTCCACAACGAAAAAGCAATCGTTTTCCTTGGAGACGGAGTAAAAATCAAGCCTCACGTCGGATTCAGACGTTTTGGAGAGCTCGGCGTTGATTTGGTGGATGTGGATCATGTTAATTCAATGACCCGTCTCGACCAGCAGCCATCTTGGCCTCTTAGGCATTTCCTCCTTGCGAGCGCTGGTTGTCATCGACGGAGTCGAAGCCCGAGGGCTCTGGACTTATTTATCAATCAGCTTGCAAATAATTGCTAAGTATATGGCTGGCAACAGAGTGACCAGGAGGAGGACGGCCAGCGTCACCAGCCATTCCTCCTGCCTTGTCATCTTTGAGCCCCTACTTGATGGTGAAGAAGAAAAGCTGGACCAATCGAGCCTTGTCCACGATATCGCTTGGCAGACCCTCGTAGGTGCTCGCAGAATGTATCATCTGGGCGTCCCAGATCGCAAGCCTGTTGTAGACGGCGCCAACCTTGTCAACTAGCTCCCAGTTGTCGCCGTGCAGAAGGTTGTACTGGCTGTAGATTTCGTTGTAGGCGTCGCTCCTCGCCTGGTCCGAAGGGAATCGGTCGAACTCAAGCGGGTGAACGGGCGGCCTCCTCGCTGAGTATTTGCGGTCGCGCCAGAAGCTAGTGCCAGCGCTTACGGGCGCATGGGGACTCAGATATATTGCGGCGGCGTAACTCTGGGCATCGCTGTGCCAAACCAGCGGATCATCGTAGCCAGTCACCTGGAAACAGCCGTTTGCTGGTTGGTTCAGCCAGTCGACGATCGTGCGACCGAGGATTCTCTCAAACTCTTCGCGCAAGAAGGGCCACAGGAATCGCTCTTTGGTCCTCTTGCCCTTGTAGAAGCGGTTGTCCGCCTCGAATTGCTGCTCAAGGGCCAAGGCCCTGATTTCGTCGGGGTTCTTATAGAAGTTATCGACGATACACAAGTGAGGCATGCGCCTGTTGAAGGTGGTGATAGGCGGCCCGGTGATCTGCCCGACCTCGATCTCCTCCTCTGGCACCCACATTTCAAGCTCGGCATCGCCGACAGCCAGAAAGTACTTGGGCTTGTTTTGAGCAGTCGCGCCCAGCGACCGAACGACGGCGATCTGATTCAGGAACACGACCTGCTGGCCGATACTGTATCGGTAGTTCATGTTATGGCTTACTCCCTGTAGAGTCCTTGTATGAACTCTATTTTATCAGAGTAGGAGTACGCTATTTTGGGAAAACAACAAGGCAATTCGCTAGGGTCAAGACGCTCCTGATCGTATTTTTGAAGCTTCTGCTGAATGAGCCTGAAGTACTCAGGCTTTTGATCTGCGTGTTTTTTTTCTATGTTGTTGCTCAGAGTCCTGTCGAAGACGTACATATCACTTCCGAATGTCATAAAGAAGACAAGTTCCCCGAGTTGGTGCAAATGCAAGGCCTCAAACTCGAGCATCACGTCTTCGCCGACGACTATCCTTGGATCGAACCGCAGCGCCTTGGCGAGCCTCTTGCTGTAGTACTGGTGCCGTCCCAGGCTGATGGGCCATTGCGGCACAGACGGTTGAGTAATTGGGTTGGGACCTGTGCCATACATGGACGGCATCTTCCAATGATTTGACCCCCAGACTATGGCGCTCACCCCCTCGCCTACCACGGGGTGCATCGATGGATCGGCAAACTCGCTTTTGACAACGCAATCCATAGCGTGGTTAACGAGCAGATCGGTTTCTTTGAACTGATGCAAGTGGCTTGCGATCTGCATGAATGAAACGGGGTAGAGAAAGTCGTCGCCGTCGACAAGGCACGCGCCATCAAAGCATGAATGCGACAAGAAATCCAAGATCGCGTTCTTGCCCGTGGATGGAGTCCCATCGGAAGCGGACTTGATGTAGCGGTATCCCCCGTCCTCGCAGAAGGACACCATCTCCTCTGCGAACGATTCGTCCAGAGAGTTTATGTGGACGACAAGGCTATGGCCTATGCTTGCGTGCTCAAGTTGAAGGTGGCAGCTTACTATGCAACGCTTAGCGCGCCAAGAATCGTGTGACACTAGGGGGCATATTGCTATCTTCATGATCCAATTGAGTGCCGCCCCAAACACAATTTACCAAGACAAAAGGGGCAGGGGCTGAGGCCCCTGCCCGCACCACTCTCGGTTAGTACCTGCAGCAGCAGTACCACATCCCGTTCGCCCCTTGGGCGTAGCCGACGTCGCGAGGGGCCATCTGCCGCCTGAAACAGCAGTTCCACTCAGCCTGCTGGGGGGTGGCCCCGGAGCCCACGCCTTCATATCCCCCCGTGGGATTGCCGAAATGCCCGATCCTGAGCAATCTGGCCATCCTGTTGGCCACGCCCTGAGCAGAGCCAAGCTCGCTATTGTCGTAATAGACGGTGCCGGCGCTCCCAGCCCCGGCGCCTGTGCCGGAATTGGAGTTGCGACTGCGACCACGGACGAGCCCAAAAGGACCAGCCTCCGAGATCGAAGCGATTGCCAGCACCAAAGCCAAGGCTAAAAACTTCCTGTTCATCACAGTAACTTGTGCCAGTTGGGGGCACAATCCTTCAATCTTATGTGGCCACAGAGCGCAGGTTGCGGCCACATAGTTCGACTATGCCTGCGTCGGGAGGAACTGTAAACGATGGATTGTCGGCCAGTCAACACCTGTTTGATATTTGCCTGCGCATCTCCCACAGAGGCAGCTTCATAGCCATGATTTCTGCGACCTCATCAAGCGACCAAGGCGCACCGAAGGCTTTGCCGTGCCTGACGTTGTCGACACCCACATCAAGGGTGAGGTCGCTGCCAGATAGCGAAACAAGCCCTGTCATCAACTCATTCAATATCTGCTGCGATTCAGCGCCGTGCCTCGCCAATATGCTTGAAAATACTTTCCTGAAGTGCAAATCCTTCCATGTCGACAGGCCCGCCTCGTCCTCATTTCGATACGCGTTGTGGACATGGCCGTAAAGCATCCACGAGCCATGCGCCGCCCTGTCCCAGGAGCGCATGGGATAGTGGCTGCAGACTATGTAATTGCCATCCACCTTAAGGGTTTTAATCTGCGGACATGGCCCGAATACTCTCGACGCCTCCTCCTCCCTGTCGTGGTTGCCAAGCACCAGGGTCACGTTTTTGCAGCGTATCTGGGACCGGAAATGAGAATAGCGCTCCAGCGCGTTGCTCGCTTTTACCAAGCAGAAGTCCCCGAGTATAAGCAGATTGTCTTTATGGCCAACGCTGTCGTTGATCGCGCCGATGATTCCTTCGTTCATCTCCTCAACCGAGCCAAAAGGCCTGTTGCAGTAACGAATAATGTTTGCGTGATCCAGGTGAAGATCGCTGGTAAAAAACCACTTGCTCATAGTCATGCCCACAGGGCGTCTAGGCCGACTATGTTGTAAGAACGCTGCACATAGTCGGGAAGAGCCAGCTTCTTCCTTATAGTCGGCTCATCGCTCTTGTCAAACTCCTCTCGCCACCCATGTTTTATGACCGTTGATCCAGAGGCGGGAGGGTGGTTCCCCTGAAAGACAGTGAATCCGAACATGAACCTGACGACAGCCTTTTTTGTTTCCCTTATAAACTGGCACTCCTTGTACTGACCGAACAGGCAGTCGTCGAAGTTGTTGATTTCGGGACAATAGTTTTGGCCGCTCCGGACAAGTAGGGTGAACAAGGACCTCCGGAAGAAGCACTCCCTCCAGAACTGGCTGGGCTTGATTAGAGTCACGCTTGGGTTTGTAGTGGGGGAAAACCTGGAATGAAAGAACCTGTTTCTGCCAATGTCCGAGGTCAATACCTCCTCAAACCGAGTGATGAACTCAGATATGCAATTGCCCTTTCCCTCATGGTGACTCACGAAGAACTCAGGAACATTTCTGCCGAACTTGGCCGCAAACTGCTCTCTGCAATGATCCCACGAAGCCACCGTCAAGCCCGAGGCCCCAGGAATGCCAAACTGCCCGGGTGGAGGCGTGCAGTAGGCCATCGATATTTTGACTGGTTCATCGTATTGAGCCGGCATCATCACCTCGCCGATTCTTCGACAGCAAGACGTTACAGCCAGCCTCCAAGTCCTCCGAGTCGATCCTTCTCAATGACACCTCGGATTTGAGGCAGACCTTTTTTTGCTTCTTGTAGTTAGCTATGGCATTTGAGGAGGGAATTCTTGGCAGCAGCAAAGCCTTGTAGACGGAAGACTTCCCCCTCCAAGAGCAGACCAACTTGAGTGTCCTTCTTTGGCCCGCAGAACTCACGAAGAAGATTTGTCCCCCATCAAACTTGCCGACTGGTCGGCTTGAGAACTTTTCAACGCTCTGCGAGTCGAATCTGAATCTGAACACATGCTCAAGGCCATCGCGACCGTTGATTTGACAGGGCTTGCAGTATTGCTGTATGAGCTCCATGCAAAGATCGCCGCAGACGGGGTAGGCCGCATATCTTGAAGCTACGCTGTCGGTCTGGACTATGACGTCAAGGACTTGGTTTAGCTCAACATTGCAAAACTGACTCTTCGGATTGATGACAGTCATCACATCATCGTTCGAATTTTTGGACACGACACAGACCGAACCCACCCTTTTGTCTTCTTGACCGAAAAGACTGATGCAGCCCAGGTAAAGAGTGTTGTCCAGCAGGACGGGTCTGTTTTGGCTGATTGTGGCGAGCCAGCCATTGCCTTCACGTAGGATATCGTCAACGGTCAAGAAGTCTCCGATGACTTCCATCTTGTTTTCTATGTTCTGCGGCCCCTCAAAGTGCAGCTGGAGCTTCTGTCCATGCAGCAGCCGCACCATCATGCCATGAGCGGCCGGGTTCCTCAGCTTAACTGGAGAATAGTCTTTGGGCATGGCTGTTTGACTAACCGTATGAACCACATTGTTTCCGTCTGAGTGTAGCACAGGTACTCGTTTCTCCAGACTTTCACAAGGTTCGCGTTAACGTTGCCGAGTTTTCGCAACATCTCCTGTATGCAGGACGCCCTGTGTGCTATCTGAATATCTTTGTCTAAAGTTTGATATAAAATGTATTTGATATCGCCGCCTTGGCGACAGAACCAAGAGTCGTGGCTGTACACGAACATTTCCCAAAGAGCCATGATCAGATCGAGGCCCTGGTCGTAGATTAGGCTGCCCGACAGACGGTCGCAGATCGATATAAGCGCCGTCTCGTAGTTGTGCCACTTGACGCGCTCCGAAAAGATGTTGTTGAAATATCCGCTGGAGCCGAAGGCGTCATGGATTGGTGACTTGAGGCTCAGCATGTACTCGCCGGGCCTTACATTTGCGCTGATCCAAGAAATCTGGAAGACTGCGAACGGCGTGGAATTCCGAACGAAGTCTTCAGACACGCTGGCAAAATCATGCCAACTTTCCTTGTCGTTGAACTTCACAACGAAAGCTGCGTTTTGGCAGTGGTGGATCACCGGAACGTCGGTGATGCTATGCCTGTTGAGGTATTCCTCGTAAATTCTCATCTAGATTTGCTCTTGCAAAAAATCCTTCTTGAAATACAGGTCTTCCACATGAATCCACCTTGAGGTGCGATCACACCAGACGACAGGAAGGGAGGGCACGGTGTCTAAAATGTCGAAAAGATCGCCGTTCGTTTTTGCCCTCTCCATCGACCTGAAGAAAAGCAGCGGGTGCAAGTGCGAGTACTTTTCCTTCAGCTTGGCAAGCACCTTGGGGTCAAATGATCCTTTCAACGGCGCGCCTCCTATAGTCATAGAATTATAGGAGCTTATGCGAGCCGTTGTTTCAAGGACATCTCAATCTATTTTCTTGCCAGACAGGAAGTTCTTCGGACCGCTGCTTGCGAATTTAAGATTGTACCAACGCCAAGCGGCGCAAGTGATGATGCCGCCAATGATCGACATGACAAACCCGCTTGCCTGGAGTGGGCCAGTTCCGCCGAAGATTAGCCAGTTGAGCATTCCGCCCACGAATGATCCGACAACGCCTATCGCGACCGTTGCGACGAAGCCGACAGGCTCATCGCCTGGGTGGAGAAGCTTAGCTAGGAAACCGACAATAAGTCCGAAAATTAGCCATGAAAGAATCAGTAAAAGCATCTGCCTCCTACCTTGACCGAATTGTGAGGTAGGAGTCAGGAACTTTCCCGTCAGCAGCCTCATTGGTCAAGTCTTTGATAAAGTCGTAGTATTTCTCCTCAAAGCTCCTCGGGGAGCCTGTGAAGCCGTCGTAGCCATATATGGCCCGAAGAACGGACTCGGGCTTGTTTCTGTTCTGGAGCCTCAAGAAACCTTGGAGCTTGGCCTCGCCGAGCTCTTGTCTAAGCATGAGGCAGAGGCACATCGCCTGGAGGTCGAAGGCCTTTTTGTTCTCCGCACTTTGCTTGTTGTATTCGTCCTCTGAATACATAAACATCTTCTGCGCCGTATAAGCGAACTGCTCCCGCCTTGCTGTAGCGTGGTAGTCTGTCAGCTGCTGCCTTACGTCGTCGGGGCCAGACGCGAGTCGGTGAGCGCCCCGCTTGAACCACATAGGAAGTGCAATACCCTCTTTGGCCTCGTACTCCAGAAGCATCACTGAAGTGAGATGCGGGGCGACCGATTTCTGGAGGTCCTGGTCAAGAACAGTCCAGATTGCGTATAGCTCCTTGCGCGCCTGCATCCTCGGGGCGCTCAAGTTGAACAACTTGGTGAGCAAGCCCAACTTGGGGACGCAAAATATTCTGCACTCTTTGCCCAACTCGACATCGGGGAAGCCCCAGCGCGTCAGGACATCGGATTTCATCTCGGACAGGCTTTCGCTCAACTTCTCTCCGAGTTCCTTGTCGATGCTGACAACCACAAGCTTGCCCGTTTCATACCTGTTCCACTGGAGGTCTTTCAGCTCGGGGTCGTCCTTTTGCTGAACCTCCGTGGGGGCATCTTGTGCTTGGGCGACTACGCAGGATGAAATCAGTAGAAAAAGTGCGCAAGCTATATGTCTCATGGCAAACTCCATGCCCTATTTAGGCCACGGAGCCGTATAATTTCCCGATACGATCCTCGATGGTCTTTCGGGCTTTTGCGACTATTTGGCTTATCCTTGATTCCCCGATGTTCAGCACGCTTGATATATCGGCCAGAGAATCCTCGAAGACATAAACCCTTCGCATGATAAACTGCGTGCGCTTGGGCAGAAAACATATCAACTCCTCAAAATGGAGTTCAGAGTTCTGCTCGGACTCTGTCTTGATGTCCTCAGGCAGTTGCTCGGCAAGTTTTTTGTCCCCCTTCGGACCTACCAGAAGCTCGTTTACGTAGTCGATGATCGCCCCGTAAATGCGCTTGCTTGCGAATTTGATGAAGGGTATGCCACGAATTTCATCGAACTTGTTTGCGGCGTGGACTAGGCCATAAAGTGCGGCGGCCTCAAGCTCATCAATCGAGATTTGGTGGTACTTGCTCTTGTGGCTTCTTGCGATGGTCTTGGCTACGGGTATGTGCTCTTCAATCAGTTTTTCAACAGTGTTCATCAGTGCCTCAGTGAAAAGAAAGTGTAAAGAAAGTGTTTACAAGTGTTAAGCTGTAGTGTAATGCCGAGGGTGATATGGGTCAACCCCGACAAATTATGTATGCAATAAAAAGCTATTCCGAAAGCTATTCTTCATAGCCTGTCGCGAATATCAAAACCCTTGAAAAAAAAGGAAAATCAACAATCCCAGCCATACCAAAAAGCTATTCAGCGCTGCTCAAGTCGCTGGCCTCTCGCAAGTACTGCCTGACCAGCGACTTCGAGTAAAGCTTTTTGGTTTCAGGGAGGTGCTTCATGATGCGGTCCAGCAGCCAACGCTTGCACTCGGTGAGGGAAGGGCTGAGGACAAGTGGGCGCACATCGTCATGCAAGCCAAGACACTCCATCATCTGGGATATGCCACACGGACTTAAATCCTGGGGCATACCCTTGTTTTTGCACGAGTCGATGAAAAGGAGAAAAAACTTTGTCCAGCACCGAACATCTAGGGACTTTATGGACCCCTCGGGCCATCGCAGCTCAAGGGTGGTCTTGCCCTGCATCAGCGCGCTTGAACTGACTATGTTGGTCAGGTTGAGGTTGCATCGTCTTTCTTCCGTGGTCGGAGGCCTTAACCTCTGGGTGAGCACGGTGAAGAAAGTGGGGCCGGAGAAGTGAGGACTCAGGGGCATGGACCTGTCGAGCAGCACGCCGTTCTTTACGACCGTGCCTAGAAAGGGTGGGAAGATAAACTTGCAATAGGTGTTCCCCAGTCGTCGCAGCGGCAGCGCCATGCTCAAAGGCAGCTCACACTTGATCCACCACGCGCAAATCCAGCCCAACTGCTCTATGTGAAGGTCAGCCACGTCCACGTGGACATGGAGGCCGCAGTTGTTGTTGACTGAGCAGCCGAAGCAAGCGAGCTTATCAACGACATCGGATACGTGTGATATGTCGGTGGAGCCAGAGCCGATGAATGACGCAACCTCGACTCCTCTCGGGCCGCTTCTGCCCCTCGGGCCGCAAGTGGCATCCTCCTTCACGTGCCAGAAATCATTGCCAGAAGTCTGGCTATATTTTGCAACCTTTACGGGTCTGTCGCTGCAGCTTTTGATTAAATTTGCTATTCTTCTTTTGGAAATGTCAGAGCCAAGCTCAAGCTCGACTCCGAACCTGCGCTGACTGTAGAACTTGCGATATGTCTTGCGATGCACCATGGAGAGACTTCATGCCTCATTCAGGGTCTATGGGAACTTGTGAGTTGTAAGGCATGGCAGAGGGCAAGTCGGCCAAGCCAGAGGTTCCACGAATCCTCCGTGAAAATGCCTCAAGCTCCTCCTCGTACTTCTGATCCCAAGTTTTTTGACCTGGGACCTCAGGCTCGACTTCAGGGGCGCCAGCGATCATCTCGGCGAGCCCCCCAATCATGCCTCTCGACTGCTCGTGTGATCTTACCACGAAAAGCCCCAGAAAAAAGAGGAGGACAAAATTTAAGATACAAAATGCCAAAACTGCCCAGAGTAACCAGAATTCCATGATCAAGTCTCCGTGAGAACTTGCGCGCCAGTCTGCCTGATGCCGGGGACAGCGGATTCCGTTGGCACGATCGGAGGCTGAACGTAGATGCGCTTGGGTCGATCGACGATATACGGCGATGGCGGCAAACCAAGTATACTCTCAATGTTCCTGCCCAGTACAGGAGTTGGCTGCGGAACAATTGGCGACAGGTCGTAGAAGCTGTTTCCTGGCCCGACAGGATCCCTCAATATTGTGAAGGAAAGGTTTGGGTACATCATCCACTGCTTGGATGAGAACATTCCTATGTTGTCGTAATAAATCAAGGACTGCACCGTGAGGTTTGCGCTGTTGCGGACATACTGGGTGGGGAAGTTGAATAGCCAGTTGAAGGTGTTTCTGAAGTTGTTGACAGACGCGCAGAAACCGACAGGGGGAAGCGTCATCATGAACTTGGTTTCTGCCGACTTGTTGGTCGTGAGGTTTTTCTTGTTGACCGTCATTGAGAACTTAATGACTGGATTGCCGGTATATTCGCCGGAAATATAGTCTGTGCAGGCGAACTCGAAGACCAACCTCCAGTTGTCAAGAGTGCTGTTTGCCTCGGTGATCCCCTTGTACTGGAGCGTGGCAATCCAAGCAACTTGGGTGGGGCTGTAGCTCATCTGTATAGCCTGCGGAATCTTCAGGTTGTTCCGTTGAAGGAAGTTGTAGAAAAGACCAGGCACCGTAAGGTTGTGGGTCAGGAAAAGGTTTATGGGCAACGCGTTGCAAGTCGCGCAGCTTGTGACTATCGCATCGTTGTTTGATGGTATTTCAGGCAGCGCATCGGTTGTGGCGAAAACGGGTTCCTCCAGAGGCAGGCTAACGGTTACGATTGTTGTGATCAGGTAGTCCGTCTCAAACGATGAAGTAGCTCCCGTTCCGCCCATGACTATGGGGCCACCAGAACTCACAAAGGAATAGTTCCAAACGGTAGGGGTGGTTCCGCCAGCCGTGATAGAAGCAGGGGCATCACCGCCCATAGTGATGGTGCCCGAGCCATCGTAATCATGGAAGTACTGGATCAACTCAACGGTGGCTTTGATTTTTGTCAGGCTGTCTATGGCAAGGGTGAACTCAAGACAGGCGGGGATATCGGCGAAAGGAACCTCTTCAAGTACGTTGCACTCATCGTCCTCGGGCCGAAGCCTCGGGTCGGCAGGCCTGCTCCATCGCTTTAGGCTGCATATCTGCCAGCGAAGCTTGCTCCTAGAGAGCTTTTCGCATACCTCTTGGATGTCCCTTGCGATAATATTTTGAACATACTGGTTCTTGCCCAGCGCCCCCGTGCACTGGTCGTCATCTGTCTCTATGCCAACGACCTCGCAGCCACCAGGAAAGGGCTGTTCAGGCAAGCCGCTGCCAGCGGCAGTCGGATAGACGCAGCACCCCTGAACGCGATAGTACCTGAGAGGAGATCGGCCTATGTTGAAGGTATAAGCCTGATCAACCGTGAGATAGGCATTTACATTGAAAACATAAGCCTGATCAAAGACTAGGTTGTAATTGGCTTGGCCGCCGCAAGCCACGCCACCGGACCCAGCGATGCCAATCCCCACCAAAGCCGAGCCAGAAAGCGTTGCGCCACCTGACGCCCTGAAACTGACGGAGACAACTGCGGTCCCCCCGAGGGAGGAACCACCAGAAGACAAATAACCAATGCTTGTAACAGCCGAGCCCCCGGCGGAAGCACCGCCAGAGGCAAGGTTGTACATGGTGAGATTGTTGGATGAGGAGCCGCCTGCCGACGCGCCGCCCGTGGCAACGTTCTCCATGACCATGGTGTCCGGGGAGTTCCCGCCCACCAAAACGCCGCCGGACATAGTCTCGTTATAAGGCATACACTATCTACTAGATGTGTAGCCAAATCGCACTACAAATCACTCGCTGCTCAACGTGAAAACGGGCGTGACGCTTAGAATGTCATTCTGGGCAAGCGTCCTGGCTATGCCAAACTGCTCAGCCCACAAAAGAGTTGTGTCCGTGCTGTCGGTCACGTAGTAGCCATACACGGTGTTGGTGGTCACGCCGCATGTCCAGCTCTGGGCTGCATATGTGCTCTCTGCCTTGTTGCTGCCGTTCAAGGTGGAGGACGCCCAAGTGGATCGCGTCAGGGTCGTCGCTGCATAGTTGGTGAAGTCAGCCTCCGTGAAGTCCGACTTCACCGAGGTGGACAGCGGGGTGTAGTTGTTCTTGTAGAGGTGAAGCAGATAGTTGTCGGTGACGTTCGTCAGCTTCAAGAGCCTGTCGAGAAGAACGGTTTCACCACCGTTAGGAACCACTAGAGCCATTTTCCTCCTTATCCTCAAGCTTTTCGAGTATTGAAGCAATCAAGGGGTGGCGCACGATAGAGTTAGCCTTGAAGGTGATCACTCCAATCCCATTCACAGTAGAAAGTTTATCGACGACCTTCATGAGAGCGCGATCGGCAGGCTTGAGGTCGCTCTGCATCGGGTCGCCCGTGATGATGACCTTGCTGTTCTCTCCAAAGCGCGTCAAGAACAGCTTAATCTGCGAAAAAGTGGCATTCTGCGCCTCGTCGAAAATGCAGACCGCATCGTTGAATGTGCGACCACGCATGAAGCAGAGAGGAGCGAGCTCAACGCTCTTGTTGATGATGTCGCGCTGCGGCCCGACTGGCCCAAGCATCCTATCCATGCAGTCGTAAAGCGGCAGCATGTATGGGTTGACCTTCTCCTCGAATGTGCCCGGCAGATATCCGATGGACTCACCGCCTGCCTCCACTATGGGTCTAGTTAGAACGATCTTCTTCTTGCGCTTGGACAGCACCTCGCTGATCGCGAAGGCGCAAGCCAGATGGGACTTGCCCACGCCGGGGGCGCCCAGAAGAAACAGCACATCGTGCTGATCGAAGCTTGCCCACGCCATCTTTTGCGCAGGGCTGACAAACTCAAGATGGAAGGCCCTCTTGTGTTGTGGCGTCTCGCTTGCGGGCTTGGGCTGGCCTGGCTTGGCGCTCGAGGTCTTCTGCTTTTGTTTTTGCTTGGACATACCCTATTTAAGCCCCCCGTTTTTTTTCCGGATGCACATCTGAAAAAGAGCTTCGGTCCTAAATAAAGTGGGGGAGAAAATGAGTTTCAAACAATTTCTTGAATTCGAAGAGAAGCGTAACGTGGCGAAGCTGCTAGACAGCCTCCCCAAGGGGCACCGTGACCTGCTTGATGGCTACAAGTTCAAGTACACGCCCGGCAACACCCTCAACGGCGACAACCAGCACATAGGCTACATCTACAAAGACAGGATCGTCGTCGCTGCGCCTTGGAACTACAGTCGTATGTTCACGACCCTCCACGAGATCGCTCACCTCGTCTGGGAGTACCTAGTGACCGACAAACTCAAGAAAGAGTGGTCTAAACTCCTGAAAAGAACCAAGCAGGCCCAGATCGACAAGTTCGACAAGGAAGAGCAGAAGAAGGCTCTGCGTCAGAATGACGAGGAAATATTCTGTATGAGCTATGCGGCCAAGTACAGCAACCACGCGCCAGTCGTTTGGCACAACGAGGACTGGTTCAAGTTCCTTGACAAGATTGAGAAGCTAGAGCGGTAGGCTTCGGCTCGTCGCGCTTCCGGAAGAAGGCTACCACGGAGTGCCTTGCGGAGTCGCCGGCGATTTTGTCCACGCGATTTATCGCATGCCAGACGCTGCCCTTGGTGAACACCATGCGGTTGGGCAAGGGCGATATGTAGGTTCCAAAGCCATGCTTGTTCAGGAGCCTGGGAATGTATTTCCTCTGAATCTGGTCATCTATTGGGTCGTCCACCGCCTCAGTAAAACTGTCGGTCTTGGCAATCTGGAGCTCCCCTCCCCACTCTGGGTGCCATGATGGGTGGCAGTAGAAAATGCAGGCGGCAGAGTAGCCGTGGTCATCGTGCCAGGAGATGCGAGTGCCTACTGGGTAGATGTACGGGGTGTAGATAATCTCGTGGTAGTCCTTGCCGAACTCGCCGCAGATGTCCTTGGCGTGCGACTGGGACAGTGCGCTAACCATGTAGTGCACCCAGTCCATCTGATTGTTGAAGGGGGCGCGAGAGGCTTGCAGCTCCTTGCCCGAAAGTATGTTCCCGTCGGTCAACTTCCATACCTTCAGCCAGCCATCGCTGTGCCTAAAGCGAAAGTCAAGTGTGTTGAAGTACTGGACGAAGTGCTTGAACCTGTCAGGCTCGAACAGATCGTCGAAAACCGCAACCTCATCGGTTTTCAGCGTGCATCTCATAGAGCGCGCGTCTGCACCTCTGTCATCAACTTTGGAAGGGTTGTCATAGCCTGCTCCGTCATCCTCTCGTAGTCGGAGATATCGAGGCTGAAGATGCGGTAGTGGTGAACAATCTGGTTCTTCATGATCTGGGGTTTGTGGCCCTTGTTCTGAGCCCTCATCGTCATGATGAATGCGTGGCCCACCTGCGGCAGCTGCTCAGGCCAAGGCCCGATGTCGTTCCACGCCTCCCTCGTCACGAGGATGACGTACTCCTGCATGAACTCCACCTTCTGCGAGCCCATCATATACGACTGAGTGTCGATGCCGACGTAACCGGACTGCTGCGCCTCTGAAACGTTGACGAGCAAGTCAATCCACGCTGGGTTGAGCACAACCACATCGCAGTGCATGAAGATGAAGTACTTGCTGTTCTTGTCTGCCGCCTGCACACCTTTGTTGCAGGCCGCCGACCAGTACAGGTTCTTTTCGTTCCTTACAACCTTCACTTCGCCCTCAATGTCCTTGAGGAAATCCTGGGACTCCTTCCCGCTGCCGTTATCGACTACGATGATCTCGTAGTTGTTGTTGAAGGATGTTACTGCTATGGACTGCAAGCATATGTTAAGGTATTCCGGCCTGTCCCTGTGGACGATGATGATCGAAATATAATCGTCGGAATTCTCGTGAAGCTTTACGGTCATCTCCGGTCGCTCGCCTTCAAGCGGATTGTAAGCTGGTGTCGCCATGTGGGGTTCTCCGTTTATGTTATTCTAAGGACTATTCCTCGATATCCAACTCAAAAACGCCACGCTCGCAAACGCACTGAATGGGTCCAGAGGCGGTCTGGATAGTCTCTGCGTACCTCTTGGCCAGCCCCTCGGCCAGCGACTGAGCTCGGCTGCGCTCCTTATATGCCCCATCGACTTTCACTATGCAGTACTCCCCATCGACTTGACGGGCTATTGAAATAATCGCGTATGCCTTCATGTTGGACACCTCAATCAGCGAATTCGTCAACTGCAGGCGCAGGGGGCGGCTGCGGCGGAGCCTCCGATGCCGGAAGATCCAAGGACTCGGGTTCTGGGGCAGGGAGCGGTTTGTTCCTGTCCCTGACCTTCTGCCTTGCCCTCTGCACATGTAGGTTGAAGTTCTTTTTCCAACTCTCAAGGGCCTGTTCGGGATAACCCTTGGCCATCTTCTTCAGCTCCTCCTTCACCTGCTCGTCCATTGACTTGGCGTCGATGGCCCGGAGCAAAGAATCAAGGGTGGTGTGGCGAAGCTTGGTGGGCTTTCTGGAGTCGACGTCGGCGTTGCCCGTTGTGACCACCGTGAACCTAAAGCCTTCTGTGTTTCTTACTGACATTATTTGACTCCATCGTAAATGCTCTTGCCCTGGAACATGCCCTTTCGGACATCATTTATTTGCTTCCTGATGTCCGAATTTAAAACAGGCGCCTGAAGCCCCTCTGGCCTCAAGTGCCTCAATATCTCTTGCTCAAGATCAACATAGTCAACACCTTCCGTCTTCTCGTTGAAGTAGACCCTGTCGTTGGCGAAATCCACGTCAACCAGGATTTGAGTCGATTCTCCTTCGGGACCAGAGAAAGATATGGACATACTCACTATGGCAGATGAGCCTCTGATTCTATATTTGCTGTTCATGGCCTAAATACCTGTGGTTAAAGATAAAAGAGTCAGCATGAAACTTAATTTCAAAAACTACGCTGAATTCAGGGGGCTTCTGGAGCTGCATGGCGCGCTGTGCGTGGAGGGGGCTTCCGACTGGGCCCAGGGGATCAGGCTTCCCGCCCTTTCCTTGGACTTGCCCACTATGGTGCGGCGCGCGCGCATAGCGATTGTTCAACAAAAGAGAAACCCGATTTTCGTCCAACTCGGGGACGGCACCCAGCTTTTCTTCACGTACGACGAGTTCTGCCGCCTAAAGGAGAAGCCCGAGGTCGGCCGCATGGTGCTGGTCAGGATGACCAGGCTGCCAGGCGACGCCTCGGGCTTGCCCTCAAAAATACAAAGTTTTCAGATACTCAAGAACCTTTAGACTTAATCTTATCCATGTCAATCTTATCAGGATCGATCCCCGGACCATATGGGCTGGGGCTGTAGTCTCTCTTAAGTTTTTCGACAACGACATCGGCGACCTTGTCAACAAGGAACTTACCGCCGACGCCCAAAAAGAGCATGACAGCAGTAAGGCCAACGACGATCCAGAAAAATCTATTATTCACATTATTCATGGCAACTCCTACTACGGTTTCAAACTCCTTTTGATTATGTATTGACAGTTGCCATGGTTTTTCTCCATGCTTCCCGCCTCGGAAGATGAAGCCCGGACTCGATGCCAGAGAGCTCTGCGATCAGCTCAGCGTGCCTCCCAGAAATCTCTTTGGGGGTCTCAAGCTTGATCGTGACGTAAAGGTCGCCAACGATGCCGTTAGGAAAGGCCAGACCCCTGCCCTTGAGCTTGAGCTTTGCATGGGACTGGGCCCCGCATGGCACTTTCACGACCATTTCCTCGCCATGCAGTCCCAGAATGGGTAGGTCGCTGCCGAGCGCTAGCTGCGTGTAGGTCACGGGGACGTCCATAAGAAGGTCTGCCCCGTCCCTTGTAAAAACTGGGTGGGGCTTCACCGACACAGCGACTATAAGATCGCCTGGAGAACCATCATTGATGCTTTCCTCCCCCTGACCAGGAATGCGAATGCTCATGCCGCTTTCTATGCCGGCTGGGATTCGCAGATCAATTGACCTTTCGTGCTCCCCCTTCGCACCCATGCCCCGGCATGCTTCGCATGGCTGGGGGTTTACCCTGCCAGTCCCTTTGCACCCAGGGCAGTTCTGGCGGAACTCGAATGGAGCGTTGTTGACCACCAAAAATCCGGAGCCATTACATTGATCGCAAGACTGGGTGCTTGCGACCCCGCTGCCCTTGCAGTCCTCGCATTTGGTGCGGACTTTGACGGCCACGGTCTTTGTGCATCCCGACATGACTTCCCGAAGATCTATGTCGACTTTCGCATGAGCGTTCTTGCCCTTGAAGCTGTTGCGCGACAAAACCTCGCTCATCATGTCCATGAAGGGGTTGCCAAATGGCGATCCATCACCATCTGGTCGCCTACGGAAGAACATGCCCGACGACCTTGCGTCATACTGCGCGCGCTTGTTCTGGTCAGACAAGATGTCGTATGCTTCTTGAATCTCCTGAAAGCGCTTGGGCGCCTCGGGATCGCCAGGATTGACGTCAGGGTGGTGAGTTTTGGCCCCCTTGCGGTAGGCCTTGGTGATCTCGTCTTGGGTGGCCTCCTTGCTCACCCCGAGAACGGCGTAGTAATCTGGTTTCATTCCTCAAGCAATACGCTTTTGATTGCGTGGGGCTCCATGAAGAAGCGAGTGCGGTGGCAGTCGTCATACTCTGGAGCCATGATGCCGCTGCCGGAGATCAAGACGCGATCGCCGACTTTGAACCCGTAGTCCTCGCCCTTGAATCCCGGTCCGACCGCCTTTACGTATCCCTGAAGCGGCACCTTGAGGTCGGCTTTGTCGCCGACTGCGAGGGTGGTGCCCATCATCTCCTGTGGTGTCAGGATTTCGACAAGCACCTGCGAACCGCAGGGCTTCACCCCCACGACCTTCGGGACGACAGGGTCTGAACCGATCAGGGGCAGTACGTCATCGGTGGTGATAATCTTGCTCTTTGCCATGGCCTTATGAACCTTTCAGCTCGCTGAGTTTATGTTTGTCACCAACCCCGAGGTGATCATGCCATCGCTGACCGTGAAGACGTTCGCCGGGTTGGAGAAATCAACTGTCGGGAAGACGCTGATCGCACCTGGGTTGTAACTAAAATGAGTGTTTGATACAGAAGTTTTTTTGTCGGCGAGAAATGAGTCCAAGATATGCTCGCAAGTCTGCTCGCGCAGGTCGACATAGTTGTCGACGCTGGCGTCGAAGACCATCTTGGCAAAGTTGAGGAGCTCTTCCCTGTTGAGGCTGTAAAGCATGGCTATACCCACAAAGAAATGAAGTAACACTTATTGTCCCTCTCCCCAATCAAAACGGGAATGACGGACTTGGTTTTGACAAGGGACCTGTCAAGGAGCACGCTGAGCTCCTGCATGTCATCGATTTTTCTGATCAGTCCTGTGCTGTCCCGAAAACAGCTTTCGGAGTAGATCACGCTAGGAACGATCACGCCGAAGTGGTCGAAAACGGGCTTGCCGTTTGCCTCTGGAAAGGACTCGAGGGTATCCACTATTTTTCGCACGCCGTCTGGCGCGAGGTCGACCATGTTCTGGTAGGAATATATCTTTGGACGATACACATGGTCGGCGCCAAGTATCTTGCCCATGGCCTCGTCCTGAGTAAGTCCCGATACGCTCCTGTCTATTGCGAACCTGTAGTCGCCGAAGCAACTCTGGTCGATTACTATCCTTGACTCGGAAGTGTAGCTGTAGCTGCCGATGTTGTACTGCTTCTCTGCGACATATCTATAGCCCAGAAACTTGGCAAGTATGACTGCGACGCTAGTCATCGTGACCCGGTTGAAGCCATAGTACGCGTGCTGCACGTTTTCCCTAAAAACACCAATGCTCCTGGCTATCTCGGAGGCGAGGGTCGTGCAGCCCATCTCCTCATACCTGCTCTTCTTCCTCTCTGCGGTTTCGATCTCCTTCTCATAGGCGCTGTCAAATCTGATGAACCTGTCGAAGTTGTCGCACTGCGCGTTCCAGAAGTCATCGCCCTTCCTGCTGAGCATCTGCAAGTCGATGATCTGGGTATTCTTGCTTTTTCGCAGAGCTTGCCTCTGCGATGCGTCCTGCACAAGACGTATGTAACTCCGAGCGATCTGCCCAGATTCCAATTTCTTGTAAAGGGACTTGTTGATGTACTCCCTGACCATAGTGTTCCCTAGAAAAGGGAAGCAGCTATCCAAGGAGTTTTGCCTTGCGAATTCAGCGATGGACAAAAAGTCCATGAAGTTCTTCGCGAAGAACCTATCGCCCCCGAATATCGATTCGCTTACGGCATGGGATTCAGGGTGATCAAGATCAAGAGTTTTAACGAAAGAGCCAAGGGACACGCCGAAATCGCCGAGTGCAAACTTAAGCAGCTCGATCGGGGACTTCTTGATTCTGTCGAGCAACTCGGGCCTCTGGTGGCCGACCGACGGCGGCCCAGAAGCGAGACGCGACAAAACGGTCTCTTGAAGAGCCCGTGCGCGCTCAAGCAGATCATCAGAAACCATACTCCGCCTCTTTACTTGGGTGAGAGCACGCAGATTATCGAGCGGCCCTCCATGCTTGGGGACCTCTCTAGAATAGATTCTTCAGAAAGCATCTCTATGATTTTCTGTACGACCCTGTACCCTTGCTCCTTGAGCGCCATCTCCCTGTGGCCACGAAACTGGAGAAAGAACTGCACCTTGTTGCCTTCAGCAAGGAATTTCTTGGCTTGGGCGACCTTTATCTCTGCGTCATGGTCGGCGATGCCAGGTCTCAGCCGAATCTCCTTGAGCTGAGACTGCGACTCCCTCTGCTTTTTTGCGGCCTCTTTCTTCTTGATTGCCTGCTCAAACTTGTACCTGCCGTAATCCATGATCCTGCAGACAGGGGGCTTGGCGGTGGGGGCTATCTCGACAAGGTCCATCCCCTCATCTTGGGCTATGCGACGGGCCTCATCCGTGGACATGACCCCGAGCTGCTCTTCCTCGCGTACAACTCGCACCTGCGGAACGCGAATGTGGTAGTTGATCCTGTGCTCGTCCTGCTGCCGAGGATCCCTAGTGTCCCTGCCGAAGCGCCTGCCCCTGCCGTAAAAACCGGATGTCATTTGCTCTCTCTCTGGATGTAGCCAAGAAACTCAGTCATCGATCGTGGGAGAATCCCAGATTTTGATAAGGAATCCCTCGCCATCAACTGGGAAACGACGAATCCACTCTATACCAGGAGCCATGCCGCAGTCAAAGTTGGATGGCGTATAACTCGAAGGAGTAAAGCTGGGGATGATATTACTCGGCAGAAGGCCGCTTGGGATATCAGATTGCACCGATGCTTCCAAGAGGAGCATCTTCATAAGCTTGAACTCCATGTAGTAGCAACCTGGCAAGCATGTGTCGTTTGCAGAGAAGTCATATACAAGGTAACTGTCTAGAAGCACGTCCTGCGCTATGGTGCCGTCCAACTGGAGCTCATCGTGGTATACCATCTCCGTCGAGGCGCTGGCGTTGGTAAACTTCATGATCTTCAGCCTTGATCCCTTCCTCCATGACTGGACTGGTGTGCCGTGATAGCCCCTCTGTACCTCGAAGACCCTGTTCGACTCGTCGAAGCCAAGAACGAGCATCTTCTCGGGTGAGCGCGTTTGCTCCATGAGAATCACATCGCCAACCATTATCTGATTGAATCCGATATTATCGGCTAATCCAATCACCGTGTCGTCCGTGTCGATCGCAGTCTTCAGCCTTCCCTTGGCCCACATTGAGGCCTCAAGAACGAGGTCTGTCAGGTCGAGCGGGCCATCGCAATCCTCAACCCTGACCTTAAATGCAGGCTTGGTGTCATGCCTTCGGATTGTAAAATCGGGGCACTTGCCCGGTATGCAACCATACTCATCGGGACAGCCAGCTTGGGTGGAGCACCCTATGCCTGAAGTGTAGCAGCCAGAACCTGAATAACATGCCATGAGTTTATTTATGAGGCATGCAGGGAATTTAATTGGGGTCTATGAGTTGGACTAGCGAAATGGTGTGTTCGGGGGACTTGAAACGGCGGCGAAAAGAAGCGAGCATCTTCTTCTGCCCCTTGGTCAGGAAGGTTTTGACCACGGACTCCGGCATGGGCACGTACTCTTGCCACTCGAAATCCTCTTGCATCCTGATCATGAAGGAAACCGGCACAGAACCGAGGTGCAGAAAGTCCTCGCAATTATAAAAGTAGGAGTCGGCCTGCGCATCGTACACGTAGCCGCCGATAGGGATGCCACGCCTGCAGCTCAACTTTCTTATGATGTTTTGGCTGGGATCCCGATTCACCGCCACAACGATGACGACAGTCGAAGACTTTGTCGGCATGACGCAGATATTGCGGTGAACCTTGCGGAGCAGCCTGAGAAATGCGTCATTCCCCTGCTGGTCTACGGGTACGAGCTGTCTGTTGTCTTCCGTCACGGCGCTGCCCCTTATTCCCAATTATACGGCGCGACCTGTTGATGTTTTGCTTCTTATCGGGCTGGGGCTTTTTTTCAGCCTTCTGAGGATTAGGCTTTTCCTCGCGCTTGCCCTTTTCTTCAACCTTGGGTTCTCGCTTGGCGTCCCTTTCCCTCTTGGCCCTCAGCAAGTCGGCCTTCGTCCTCGCCTGGGCAGCCTCCTTTTCCTTCGCAAGCCTATCAGCCTTCTCCTTGGCCTCCTTATGCTTGCGCTTCAGCTCCGTAACCTTCTTGTCGGTTTCCTTCTTCACCTTCTTGAACTGCTCGAGATCACGGGCAAGAGCCTCCACAGACTTCAGCCACCGGTCCATGTCGCCACGGGCCACGGGTGATGTTCGGGACTTCTTCGCCTCGAGTAGGTCATGGAGCGAGAAAAAGTCCATGCTACCCCTTTTTCTTCTTGGAGCTTTTCTTTGAGGACTTCTTTTTGCGACCTGGAGTCCCGAACTTGGCGATGGCCATCTTCATGACCTCCGGCGAGGGGGTGCTTCGCGACATTACATCAGCAGGCATCGGATACTGGTTGGGCAGGCCGGCCCTAATCCGAGTCATCGGACTGGATTCGGAGTACTTGGCCTTCCATTCTGAATAGGATATGAGTGACATAAATGTATGTATCAAGCAACCGCCGATTTCGCCTAGCGGCGCGACAGAAGCCAATTCGGGTTGGCACGGTACCAGGCGACAGTCCTGACAAGACCGTCTTCAAATGAAACCGTTGGCGCCCAGCCAAGCTCGCGCCTCGCCAAGGAGTAGTCGATTGCGTAGCGGTAATCATGACCGGGCCTGTCGGCACAGTAGGATATAAGACTTTCTGGCTTTCCTAGGATAGCCAAAAGCTTTCGGGTCACCTCAAGGTTCGTGAGCTCGCTGTCGCCACCGAAGTTGTACACAGCACCCGATTTGCCGTTCATCATCGCGCAAAACACGCCCCTGCAATGGTCCTCCACGTATATCCAGTCGCGCACATTCAAGCCTTTGCCCTTGATGGGGACACACTTGTCCTCCATCAGATTGCTGATGAACAGCGGTATAAGCTTCTCTGGATGCTGGTAGGGGCCGTAGTTGTTTGAGCAACGGGTGACAACGCAAGGTAAGCCATGGGTGTTGACGAAAGTCCAAACTAGAAGGTCGGCGGCGGCCTTGCTTGCGCTGTAGGGGTTGTTTGGTTTCACGGGGGATTCCTCCGTGAACCTACCCTCAACTCCCAGCGAGCCATACACCTCGTCGGTGCTGACCTGAACGAACTTGGCAAAAGATTTGGGCAGCTTCAGCGAAGCATTGAGCAAGTTGTTGACGCCGAGGAAATTGGTTCGCGCAAAAGACTCGCTGTCCTCGATGCTGCGATCGACGTGACTCTCCGCTGCGAAGTTGATTATGTAGTCTGGCGAGTAGGAAAGCACCAAATCAGTTATTTGGCTTTTGTCCGCAATGTCAACCTTGGCATGCTGATGGCGTCGAGCGTCTATACCATCGAGGTTATCGAGGCTTCCAGCATAGGTGAGGCAATCAACATTAAGAACTTGAATTTCTGGGTTTCTATCAAGAGCAAATCTGACAAAGTTTGAGCCGATAAAACCACATCCCCCGGTCACTAGAAGCTTCATTTTCCCGCCTTGTAGTCTCCCGACTCTATCTCTGCCAGTTTCGTGAAGTCCAGCGAAGCCCTAGCAGTCTTTTTGGCTTCCTCCAACTCCTCCATGCGTTCCTTTAAGGTCTTGAGCCATCGCTCCTGTACCACCATGCCAGTGTGATCAACGAAGTTCTTGGTGTCCCCAAAGACGAGCTGATACCGCAGGAAGGCCTCTTGTAGAGGAGTGCTGAAGTATTTAAGCAAGTATCGCTTGTCTTTGGGGATTTCGGAAGTCTCGTAAAGCCTTCCGACCCAAGCCATGTCACGGTGCAAAAAAGTATCCCTCTATAAGCTCAAGGTACACGCATAGCATGCCGCCGGCGTATTCCTGGGGGACCCCCGATCGGCTAAGCAGATTGAGAGTGTCGAGTACAAGTCGCGTGTCGCCCGGCAGGCCACCCATGACCTTGTCGCTCAACTCCTCCAGCGCGATGTATGCGCGATCGACGCCTTCAGCGATGGAGAATCCCATAACCATCGACAGCCGACGGTCCTTGAAGAGAAAAGCCTTGCTGACCTGACCGCCAGTGTGAAGGCGCTTGTCGGCGAAAAAGCGCAGCATGTGCACTTTTGCGACCTCCACCTGCCTAGTCTGCTCAGCGGCGTTCCTCTCTTCTTCAGTAGAGAGTGAATGAAAGTCGATTTCTTCGTCCAGAACATCATCGATGTGCAGAGCCACTTGACACCTCCTTGTGCTCGACGCGCCATTTGCGGACGCGATTCCTTGCAGTCGAATGACTATACCTCATTTGCGACCGACGTAAATACATAATTGGGCGAAAAGAATTGTATGTCAGAGAAGACGCAGCGCAAGAGGAAAACATGAACAGGAAAATCAAGACAGCTACATTGGTCGTTCTGATAATCTCGGCAATCTGTAGCGGGTGCGCCAACTTCAATCCTAGGAATCAACCCAAGATCGACAACAACGGTAAAATTGAGGACATCAAAAGCAACCAGAACGGCGTTATGGCAGAGCTGGGCAAGATCAGGCAGGAGATGACCTACCAGAACAGCAAACTGAAGGAGATACAGTCGGGGCTTCTGAACCTGAACGCAGCAGTCTCAAGGAACGAGAACACGGGGATTCAGATAATACAGGGAGATGGCGCCCTGATCTTCATATTCTCAATCATCGTACTCGGCATGTTTCTCTGGTACTATCGCGACAGGGCAATCAAGAGCGAGAAAGCAACTGAAATGATGGCCAGAGAGATAGCGAGGTTCAACAGCCCTATTCTCAACGAATCGATTCTGAAGGCGGCCGTGGGCGAGAACAGGGCAAGAGAGGTCTACCTGAGGATCAAGCGGCACCTTCTCTAGTGCTTGTCGTATCCCTGTTCGATATTTCTGAAGAGCGGGTAGCCTTGGCAGTTGTCGCCTAGCGGTAGATTGTCACGGTTGGGATCTCTGCCGAGCCGACGCATCTCAACAAGGTACTCCTCGACTTCCTCGTCGATCTGCTCCCGTCGCGAAGAAAGCTTCATGCAGTAGAACTTGCCGAACTCGTTCTCGTCCGCAGTAAGATATCTGCACCTTTCAGAGCTATTGCTGTTGACCAGGCATATGTCATCCAACTGCTTTAGACTCAACATTTCAAGCGACCTCTAACTCTGTGCCTATCTGCGAGATGAGTATTCCCATGCTGTGGTCAATTTCGTGCTGGAAGACGATCCCGTACAGGCCCTCCTCCTGGAAATCCACATCCTCCAACATCGGCAAGCCTTCAGGACCCATCAGCAGCCTTTTGCCTCTGATGCTAACCTGCTTGTACCTCTCAACCTCAAACCTTCGGGGCTTGCCCTCCCTTTTGAGCGAGAGGCATCCCTCTATGGACTTTATTGTTTCATGACCCTGGCTGAAGTACCTGCAATCCACGTAATACTCATAGCGCTCGGATGGCGTGCCGCACCCTCGCCGCACCACGAACATGTCCCAGGGCATTCCGACCTGAACTGCGCTCAAACCGATGCCCGACTCCTTGGTGCAGAGGTGCTCCATCTTCAGGGCGGCAACGAAAAGTACTGCTGGGCTGACGCCGGAGGCCGGCTGGGCCTCCGGTATCGCGCTTTCTGCGACCAGCTCAAGTTCAACCGACTTGGTCTTCACCTACAACGGCCCTCGCGACGGCGTCTATGCGCTGTTGGAACCAGGAAGTGAGAGTGTGCACATCCCTTTTAGCGGAGTTGGGCACGCGAAAGATTACCGTGTCCACGTCCTCGCTCGGGTCAGCCAAGGTCTTGTCGACGAGGTCGCGAATGAACTTGGAAACGCTAACATTCCGCTTCTTGGCGTGGGCCTTCATCTTCTCCTGCGTGTCCGGGTCGACATGCAGGCTCATGATTGTCCCCTTCTTGCTCATCTTACTTGGCCTTCTTCTTGTCGTTCTTCTTGGGCTTCCTCTTCTGGGGGAAGTTCTCGCGCAACTTCTCCTTCAGTCGCTGGTTCTCGGACTCGCGCCGCTTGCGCCTCCTCGATTGCCCGGGGCTCTCGTAGTGCTCCCGCTCCTTCAGCGCCTGCCTGATGCCCGCTTCGGCGACCTTTTTGTTGAAGGCTGCGAACATTTTCTTGAAAGCAATCTCGCGCTCGTACCATGTGGGATTGGGAGGAAGGTCCCTCAGCTCAACTCTGCATGCCATTTTTAATCCTCAATCGTGTTCGATCTTGATGAACCTTGTGCCGAGCCGCTTCCTCTTCTTGAGGTGCACGGCCTCAGCGTAGGGCACTAACTCCTGTGACTCTGAAGTCGAAGCCAACAAATCCCTGTCGATGGCTGGCAACATGTACTCCAGCTTTCCCGATATGTTCCTGAAGATGTCGCTCTTCCAGAACTCGGGGTTGCCGTCTGTTAAAATAGTGCAAAAAGTGAAAATATATTGTCGAGGAGTGTTCTTGCCGCCGAGCAAGTCGTCTATCTCCCGCTCTCTGGTGTAGGTGTACCTAGAGCCCTCGTCCAGAGCCAAAATCGGAGCGCGAGCGATCAGGCCAAGCCTGCCGAGGCCATTGAAGCAGTCCATAACGACCGAGCAAGACCTCATCAAGCAGAGCGCCCTAATGATGTCGTTGTCGCGATAAACGACTGCGTAGTCCTTAACATCCTCGGCGATATCCCATGCGTTGAAGTTCTGCCAAACCACTGGCGTCATGCCCTCGGAGTGCAAGTGCCTGCAAAGCTCAACCCAGAACTCCCTCTTCGTCCTCAAGTTGTTACTCGTGCCGTACTGCCAAAACTTGCAAAATATTGATGGGTGAATGAAGACCTTGTAGCCTGACTTCGTCATGAAGTCACGGTTGAACTCCTTGCCCAGTATGGAGAGGCTAGGGATGAATGGGAGGAACCTCTTGGTGTCGGTGAACCTCTCAAAGAAGGCGTTGGTCAGCCCGTTCCTGTAATACTTCTGAAGATCCTTGGCGTCGATGACCTCCCTAAAAAACTCATTTAAGTTTCTCAAGAAGGTGGGGGTCAGATCGGAGGTGTTGCGGAGCTCTTCCGCCCCCTCGTAGAAGCGCTTGATGACTGCCTGATCGTTGAAGGCCCAATATTCGTCGACGTAGGGGAAAAGCCCCTGCATCCCTGGCCAAGAGGCCAGAATGAAATACTTGGAGCCTCTGACCTCCGACCTATACCTGTTTAGAAGCAGACTTGAAAGTATGGCACTGCCTCTGAAGTCCCCGAAGAAAGGCATGATGCAGATGCTTGTGAAGTCGGTTGGCGCGTTTGCGTCGGAGAAGCGCTCCCGCACGAAGCCGTTCCTGTCTGCGGCCCTTTTCAGGAAATCAGGTACGGAGATCACGCCACCCTCCACTTTTCTTGCTTCTTGAGCATGTCATCGACCCCGGAGGGGTTATCAACTTGGCCCAAAACGTCGTTCCAGTTGCCGTCCCTTAACTCCTCCACCGCCCTGCGAACGAGAGATAGAGTCCCGTCTTGGTCCTCCAGCGCGCTCATGAACTGCGACAGCACAAGCTTCTTCTTGTCCACGTCAGTAGTGAGAGCTATCCTCTTGCCCTCCTGCCCGTTGCCCACGATCTGATCGGGGGTCTCAAACAGAATCCATGGTGTTCCCATCATGGAGGCGAACCTCGTCGATGCAGTCCAGAACTGGATGGTGAACTTCAGTTGCGATATGATCCCCAGAGTGAGCTCAAGGTCTCGCGACTCGGGCATTCTGCTGAAGTCTGTTATGTGGGCGCACGGGCAAGGCAAAACGCTCTGCTTCTCGCCCAGCCATATAGGACTGTAACCCATGCTTTCCAGAAGCGAGATCAGACGCTCGTAGAAAGACGAGGGTAGGTTGCGGCCGTATGCGGCCCGGCCACGCGCAAAAATGCCCACTGGGTTTCTCCCCAGCATGGACTTAGCCTTCTCTACAATCCCAGGAGATGGGCGAGGCACCGGGACCGCTTGCGTCCTGTAATACCCGACATCTGCCAGAAGGCTCCTCTCTATGTTTGCGCCGTAGCATTTCGGACACCGCTCGTTTGGGTCTTCGCCTCCCCAGAAGGTCTTGCATACGTTGCACTTGTTCCCAACGCACATCTGTCCCATTCGGTCTGTCTTGAAGACTACCCCATGCTGCTCAAGGGCGCGCTCAATCCTCTTGATGTTTTTCGATGTGCTGGCAAAGGCATTGGAGTACTCGCGCAGACACATGGCGGACTCCTCGATCTCCCAGTACTCGTCTACTAGGTGCCTGTAAAGGTATTCCCTGCCATACCAACCGACAGCCACCACATAAGCTCCAGGGTTGTGCGATATGAGCTTGGGTATGCAGTAGTGGAGACCGATTGACTCGCATCCAAACTCGCTGAAGCAACCGATGACCAGAATCCTTCTTTTGTCCTTGGGAATCGGACGGTTGTTGAACTTGTAAACGGTGAACTTCACGGCCTCAAAGAGTTTCTCTTTGGCCATCAGAAGACCGTTGCCCATGCTGCGCTTGCAGTGGGAAAAGAATTTCATGAGGGTGGCACCTTTATCCGTGTCATTTTGGCGACGCGACCGCACCTCGGGCAGCGAAACTCTCTCGGCTTGCCGCACTTGCTGCAGTTTGAAGGGATTTCCGTGAGGTCGGCGAGATCCGAACTAATGCCAGTCGTGAGCTTGGCCCATCTGCATTTGAGGCAACGGATTATGAATTTCTGCTCCATGTCATACTGGAGTCAATCGTAAACAAATTTGCCGTTTTGAAGCCAATCCATGATGTCCTGGTCTTTGCCATCCAGCGAATAGATCAGCGTCCCCACCCACCTGCCGTCGTCCCTTCTGCTTTGCAGCAAGCACCTCGGGTTGACGATTTTGTTCAGGAGCTGGGTGGTCTTGGACTTGGCTTCGGCTGCGACAGTCTTTGGAAGATCAAGCATCAACCTGCGGTCGCCCTCGCGCAAGGTGATGTCAAAGGTATCGCTATCGACTTGGACAATACGCTTAATCGGGAGGCTCTTGCTCGTAGGGAGCGGTTGCGACTCCTTCTCCACTATGTCTTGAGGCACGGAAATCTCTTGCCTAGGTTTGAAGTACCTGAAGACTAGGGTGGCAACTATGAGAAGCCACAAGCCTAGAAGAATGATTTCGAATGCTTTGGATCGCGACATATATTCCCCCGATTTATTTATCTAGGGAATCAATTGTCTTGAGAGGATTCTTCGATGGCGTCCCGCAAAGCACCCAGATCGTCCAGCCAGATGCCGTAGCGGCGCACGTTCTGGGTGAAAACCTCAAGGTCCAACGGCTGCACTTTCCACTTCAACTCGCCAGCTGCGTCTAGTTTTGGCTGGTTGGTGTACTTTACCCTGCCAAACTCGTCCACGACCTTCTTCTTCTTGTTGTTTTCCTCGATCTCTTCAGGCATGTATTCAACATCGCAGCGGGTCAGCTGGAGGTCGATGTAGGCTTCCTTTTGGCTCTGGTCGCGAAGTATTGAACCCCAAACCTCGGAAGGAATTGTCAAGCAGAAGTCGTACTTCTCCCGTTGGTAAAGCCTAGCCAGGTTCGAGAACTTGGTGAGCTTGCCAAGATTGATTTTGTTCTTCAGGAAGGGCTTGCTTTCGTCAAAGCAAACCGCAACCGTGCAAGAATCTAGGCGAGGAGAGTGGTGCCTCGACTTTACGGAAAGAACCAGGTCGAGAACATCACCTGGTGCGCGCCAAACGGATGACATAATTGAAACTCCGACGGATGGTCAATTCTACCATCCGTCGGAGCAAAAAACCTTGCCGATATGTCTTGCGGCTAGCTTTTGTGGGATTCAAGGGTGGGAGCTTCCACCTTGTCTTCAAAATCCACAAGCTGGGGATCGCCTTCAGCCTCTTGGAGCTCGTAGTAGGTTTCCTCGCTGATCATTCCGCTGAGAAACTTCACGTAGTTGATATCATACTCTGTCATGTTAACCTTTCGCCCTAGCTTGCGTAGGGCATTCCTTCCTCGTCGCCTTTGGCGGAAAGGAAATCACGGTACTCCTTCTCGCCCTCCTGGCCGGAGAAGATGCTCTTGGTCCTCGGGAAATAGGTGACCATGTCGCCAGCCTTGAAGGGCTTGCCATTTGCGTCTATGCCAGAGTACTTCGCCTTCATCCTCTTCGGGTCGCCGCTGTAAGTCGCCTCGTCCGTCCTGTTTCCGTTGAGCTTGTCGCTGAGGTCGTCGATCTGCTTCTTGAGATCGGCCATGGACTTCAGGATGGTGCTCTCGTCCTTGTCCTTTTTCTTTTCGGCCTTGATGATGCCTGCAGAACTGAGCTTGACCTCAAGCTCGTAGAGCCTCTTCTTGAGGTCCTCAAGGTCGTTCAACTCCTTGCCGCCCACGCCCCAGTTCTGCGTCACCTTGACGGGCGTGCCGAGGTCTTGGTCTTTACCCATCGTGTTTGGGTAGACTGGATTGAAGGTGCTGCCCAGGCGCTTGGCCATTTCCTTGGCCGCAGGCTTGGAGATCTCCTTCTCCTCTGTGAGATCGAATGAATAGGGCGCTCGCTCCTTGGCAGACTTGGCGAGCTCCTTCCAGTACTTGGAATCGCACTCGTTGATCGGGCGATCGATATCGTACTCGTCGCTGTTATAATTCCCGAAGAAGTCCTCGCCATGGTCATCTTGGGCCGGGGCTGGCTCTTCTTTCGGCTTCATATCCCCGAAAATGCCGCTCTCCACGGCCTTGTCCCAGATCTGGGCGAATTTATTGATGTCATCCATCATGCTGTTCATGTCGATCCTTGTCTATGTGAAGGCTAAGATTTATATATCTGTTCTACAGGTTTTTTTGCGATTGATTCCTTGATATCCAAAACGAACTGATCGAAGTAAGATGCGGGCTTGAGGTTCAGGAACTCCTGGCCGTACCTCTGATAGTATGACCAATCGATAAGATCGCTCTGCGGACGGTAGGGCGCCGATGGAAGTCTTGAGATGACGCAACAGCCATAGTCGCAGTCAAATGTCGTGACGCTAACATCATCCCTGTCGACGCGCAAAGAGTGGATGGCCTTCCAAACATCCCCGGTCCAGACGTCCTGCTCTCTGGGAATCCGCTGCTCAATTTCAGCCTGAGGGCGGCAGTCGTGACAAACCAAGAAACCATCTTGAGCGAGATGATCCAGGGCGTTTCTTATGTCACGGTACGCCTGCTTTGACTCATGGAGGCCATCAATGAAGACTAGGTCGAAATTAGGCCCTTGGTAAGCAGCGAAAAATTCGTCGCTGGTCATAGCGTGAACGCCATCCTGGTAGATCGGGCATGGGTCAACGCCAACCTTCTCCTTGCAAGTGACCCGTGAAAAACAATCACCTCTCCAAACGCCGATTTCCAAATACCTCTGTAAATGAAATTCAGATATAAGACGATTTATTATTTGTATCCTGTCCATCATGCCTCACTTGGGAGTTAACAAAAGACTGTCGACTTGCTGTTTTGTGGGATTACACAGGAAGAATTGCTTGTACCAGCCCCGCTTTCTTCCGACATACCTAGTGTGTCCTGAAAAAAACCTGTCTACCGCATAGATGGTCTCGTAAAGGTACTTGTCCTTTAGAAGCGTTTCTTTGAAGTTCTCTCTCTTGGCGTCATACTCAAGACCGGCGCGCAGAAGAATTGTGAATAAGGACCGTCTCATGGCGTGCCTGATCCACCAGCTGCTTGGCTTGACCCACATCACGGTCTTCCGCTGCGTCAGGCCGTAGTCTGACCTAGGGGATACGCACAGCATCTCCTCCGCTTTCAGCATGAAGGCTATAACGCCTCTGGACTGGCCGATCTTGTGGCTGAAGAAAAAAATGTCCAACTTGGACAGCACTTGGTGAAAAATGTCGCGACAATAGAACCAATGATCGATTCTGTAACGTCCTTCCTCGTATGCCCTGCACCTTGCAAAGCAGCCTGGCTTTGCCACTCGTAGGTTATCTATAAGGACGAGATTTTCTGAACGCATCTCATCATTCCGCCACCGAAACGGGCTCTTCAGTCTTGTCTTCAACAGGGGTGGCAGGGTCGATGATCTTGCTAGAGATAGTCACCTTCCTCTTTTGGTTGTCAAGGAAGCTATCTAGATTGGCGATGTTGATGATGGACCAGTGCGGATCATCGATCGGAACATACTCCTTCTTCGTGTAGAAGAACATCTCGAACTGATACCTGTAGCTCTTCTTCTCGACCTCATCGGCAGTAAGCCCAGAGTCTAGGTCCTCGGCGATCTCACGGCAGACTCGATAGGCGTCGCGCTGTGTTGCGCAGCCTAGCTTCCGCATGACGTTGGTTGCCGCCACGGCTTTTTCCTTGTTGGCGAGCAGATCGATGATGTCCCTTTTCATGTGGCCGTCAACAAACTCTGCTACGGCAGTGTAGCAGGCCATCACGTCGCCACGCTCCGGCTTGCTTATCCGGCAGTCCCTGAAGTAGTCATTGAAGTTGCTTTCATCGATATGGAGTTCTTCGGTCATGGGTTTTCCACGGTGCATTTCTCAAACTGCGCCAGGACCTCCTCGTCAGTCATGAACTTCTCGTCTTCCTTGACACCCGGCTTCATGACGAAGATTCTCGGATCATCGTCCTTATCCCTGTACCGGAGCCTTCCACGGAACTTGCCCTGCTGGTTGGACTCCAGAGTGTAGGTATTGAAGCCGCCAGAGGGCGGTTGCAGCCTAACTCTAAGTAAGTTACCCACCTTAAATTCTGACTGCCAGCGAGACCAGTCGTCAGACCAAACATTGATCTTCGCCTCTGCCCCGGTGGCATCCTCTGCTATGACCTGACGGTAGGAGTGACCCTTGCGACTCTTGGCCTCTACCGTCTTTTTGACCTTCATCTCGACGGGGTAGGCTGCTCCCTCCGCAACGTTCTTGCAGTCGGAGAAGGTCTTGTTGCCCGTATAGTCTGGACTTCGCTCCAACTCATGAATCCAAGCAAACCCGTAGAACTTCTCCTCGCACGCCACCGGGTCGCGAAGCTCCCGAAGCAGCTCGCCGTCGATTGGATGGTCTTCTGGGTTAAACTGAACCAGCTTGGGCATCTCGTCATTCGCAAGCGCATTCTGTCTGTCTATGGATTTCTGGCGCTTGACCCACAGCTTCTTGAGTTCCTTCCACCTGTTGAAAGTCTTTTTGACCTCTATCTTTTTATAATGCTTTTCAACAATCCTTTCTATCGTGGCATCACCGTCAGGCACGTCAACAAACTCGTTCTCAACGACAGCCTCGCCCTCGCCTGGATCACAGGGGACTGTCTTAACAGTCACGATCTCCTGGTCCACGTCGAACTTTTCCTTGAAAATCCTGTGCTCAAACGGGTTGTCGCCATGAAAATCCGACAACTTCTTGGGGAAGTTAGGAAGCAGCGACTGGAGCTCCTCCTCATATCCCAAGAGCGATGACTCAAACCTCTTTCGCCTGTCCTCAATCTTCTTGAGTCTGTCCTTGTAGTGATCTGCAAACTTCCACAAGGTGACTGGATCGCAGTCCCTGAAGCAGCGCAGCGCGACTATAGGCTTGAGCACGCTTGCGTCCGTCCCGAACCTGACTAGGAAGTCCTCGAAGGACTTGTATGGCGCGTTTGCTGCAAGCCTCTGTGCCGGCCCCTCTCCGATCCCCTTCACGTTTTGAAAGCCGTAATAGATGACGTCGTTGACGAGGCTGAAGTTGGGCGAGGATTTGTTCACGTCAAGCCTGTGCATCTCGACGCCGTGAATGCGAGCCTCCATCTTCACGTCCTTGATCTTGTCACTGAGCGTCTCGCAGCTCAATATCGCCGTGTAGAACTCTGCGGGGTAATGGGACTTCAGAAAAAGGAGCCACATAGAGATGTATGTGTATGCGACGGCGTGAGACGCGTTGAAGCCGTAACCAGCCCATGACTCAATCTGGCTCCAAAGCGCCTCCAGCTCCTTCTCGCTGGACGAGAGCTTACGCTGGCCGTTGATGACGAATTGCTCCTTGTACTTGATGAACTGCTCGATCTTCTTCTTGCTGATTGCCTTCCTTACAGCCTCGCAGTCCTTGAGGGGAATGTCTCCGACCACGTGGAGAATCTGCATGATCTGCTCTTGGTAGACCATGATGCCATAGGTCTTCTCAAGAATGGGCTGCATGATCGGGTGAAGCTCAAAGCAGTCCCTCCCCCGCTTGCGCTCAACGTAAAGCTTCGTCATGCCACTGGCCAAGCAACCAGGCCTAAAGAGAGCGGAGTACGCCACCATGTCCTCAAACCTGTCCACGCCGCCAGACTTCACAAGGGCGCGCATCCCTTCGCTGTCGAACTGGAAGATGCACTTGAGGTCACCCTCGTTCGCCATCGCGAGGGACTTGGGGTTGTCTCGCCAGGCGGGCACGTCTGTCCAGTCGGACTCTCCTGGCCTTGCGCAGATGCCCTCCAGTCCGTGGCGCTTCTTGACGAGATCGCAGCATCTGGCGATTTGGAGCAGGTTGCTGATCACGAGGAGGTCGAACTTCACCAGCCCGACGGGCTGGAGCTCTTGCCCGTGCAGACCCTCCACCCAAGCCGAAGCCTGCGGGGCCTCCTTCCTTTTGACCAAAGGAACCAAGTCGTGGAGCGGTATGCTCGATATGATGAGGCCACCGGCGTGGACGCCCATCGCACGGTTCCTGTTCAGTAGGTTCTTGGCGGCCTCGGCGACCTCCGGGTACTTCTCAGCATACTGCTTGAGCTCGGGGTGGATGCGGACTGCGGAGTCCCAAGTCAAAGGCTTCCCGTCCTCGTCCTTGTCCTCAAGGTTCTTGGTGATGGCCATGACCTCATCACGAGGGGCTTCGTGGACTCTAGCCATGTCGATCAGCGCCGACTTAATTCCGAAAGTGGTGTAGCTGCCGATGTTACAGACGTGCTCAGAGCCAAATCTTTCGATCGACCACCTGTTCTTGAGGTACTCCCTGATTTCAGGGAGGTAGTCGATGTCGATGTCGGGCAAGTCGCCCGTGAAGACGCTGACAGGCTCCCTCTCTATATCGAAATCGGGCACTATGCCTAGCAGCCAGCAAACCAGAAGGTTGTTCTGGTTCATGGGGTAGCGCGTCTTGCTGTCAACAAGGTCTAGAAAGTATTGATGGTCCTCCTTGCCGAGGATCTCGTCGATCTCCCAGCGGAAGCGCTTGACAAACCTTGGGTTCTCGTGCAAGCCCTTCGACCTGAGCGCGTCCTCGCAAATGGCTACGAACGATTCCTTGCTCATGGCTCTCCTAGCTCAGGACGCGCTCTTCGCCGTACTTGGTATGGGTGATTAGGCGAAGAGACTCAAGGTTCGGGGAGGGCTTGCGCTCCGCCAGAAACGCCTCTGCCCTTGACCGAATCAAGTCTATCTGGGCCTGGGTGGGCTCAGTCAGGAAGAATATACCGACGCTCATGGGCGCAGGGAAGCCGTAAGCCTGGAAGTTGTTCTCGTCTAACAAGCCGAAGTTGCCGTCCTCGTCGCAGCCGTATCGTTTGTTGAGCCAGACAGAGCAAGGGGTTTCGCCGCCCTCTCCGTCGTCCTTGTACTTGATATTCACCGAAAATGGATTTTCATCCTGAAAATCATCATGGAAACGATCGGACTCAACCATGCTCCGACATGAGTCAGCATCGTGGCCCGTGCAGAACGAGCACATCTCCCGATAGAAATCGACACTTAAACTGTCCGTGTCCAAAACGAGGATGTACTCCTCATCAAGCAAAATCTTCGACACGCTATGCCCTCTCGTAAAACCTGCCCTCGTAATAGAAACCCTCAAGCCTTGTTTCGTTAAGCACTGCAGCAGCATCAGAGAGCCTAGTGAGAATTGGCTTGCCCTTTATGTTGAAGCTGGTATTGAGAAGAATTGGCAAAGCCCCGAGGTTCTCCAGTTGCGAAAGCAGAGAGTGCGCCAGAGGATTTTGCGATTCCGAAACAGTTTGAACCCTGCAGGTGCCGTCTATGTGGGTGATGCTGGGCAAACGATACTCTTCGCGAAGGGTCGGGCAGAAGCTCATGAATCTCGACTCTCTGCCGTTAACGAAGAACCTGTCAAGGTCCTCGGCCCTCACGACGGCCCCAAAAGGCCTGAACCATTCCCTGAACTTGATGTCAGAGTTGATTCTTTCCTTAAGCATGGGAATATCTGGATAGCAAATTATGCTGCGGTTGCACAAAGCTCTAGGCCCACATTCAGAGGGACCCTGTATCAAGCCCACTATCTTGCGACGGAAAAACAGACTGGAAGCGAGTCCGGCTATGTCCATCGGCTCGCTGCGGAGCCCATGAACTTCGTGGTCAAGGATATCGAAGCCTGAATAGGTGACGTCGATATTCCTGTCGCCGTGATGCGCGCTTAGCATCCCTAGCGACAGCCCGCAATCGGAGGGGTTTGGCGGAACAAAGACCTTGTAGCCCATGTCAGCCAGCCTCTGGTTGACATTTATGTTGAGAGCGCAACCGCCAGTCATGCAGATTTTTGAGCCTTCAGGAATACCCAAGGTTTCGAAGGTCCTGAAGAACTTGTCCTCAAAGGCCCATTGAATAGTGGCGGCAAAATCGAATTCCTTCTGGCCATGCAAGTGATTGAAGCGCCTTATATCGACGCCAACGCTATCGCTAAGGCTCTCCTCATCGCAAATTCGTCCTCCGTCGAAGAATGCACGGAAGTGCGGCTTCCATTCCTCTACCGGGGTGCCGAATGCGGCTAGGCCCATGAGCTTGCCTGCGCTGCCGCCGTAGAAGTAGTAGTTGTCCGGGTCCTTGACGGGCTTCTTTATTGATGCCAGCGGAACGGTCAGGGCTAGGTAGCAGTTGCCCAGGCTGTGGGAGAAGTAAGGCTGGAAATCCTTCAGCAACACGACGCCATCGGGGCTTGCGCTCCAAACCGTGAAGCTGCTCTGGCTGCCGTTCTCGTTTTCCCCAGAGCCGTCGTAAGATATGACAAAGCACTCATCAAATGGGGACTGTGCGTAAGCTCCATATGCGTGGGCGAAGTGATGGCCGAACTTGCGGTACTGCCCCACGCTGAATACTGACTTAAATGTGTCGTGGTCGCAGTCGAATATCTGGTCGTAGAGCACCAAGTCAATGTGCGGGACATGGTGCCGGTGTTTGATATAGCTTAAAAAGTCCACGACCTCGCCTTGAGGGTGTGCGGCCGAAGGATAGTGCTGCGTCATGACTGCGTAACGCCTGTTGGCGAAACGCTCGAACTCATAGACAAAATACTTCCCACCGTCCTTGACGCAGACAGAGGAGTCGTGCCAGCCGTATACGGCGATTTCCATTTCTCTCCCCTAGAAGCCCATCTTCCTTGCGTCGTCCCTAGAGCTAATGCCATCTTCCTTCATCGAAATCAAAGTTTCAACAGCCTCGTCGAAATCGTCCCCAAGGATCGCCACAGCCACGAATAGCTCCTTCAGGTGAGCCATACTGAACTCGTCGGTCTTCTTGACCCAAAGGTCCAAGTCGATTTTCAGATCGCTTATCAGCTTGTCGCCGATGATTCGCTCGAAATATATCCTTCTGGTCCTCTCGTCCGGATAGCCGATCTTGAAACGCTTGTCGAACCTGCTGGGCCTGTTGATGACCCTTTCGCCAAGCCTTTCGGGGTAGTTGGTTGTGGCAAGGAAAACCACCTTGTCGATCTGGTTCACGCCATCGAGAACATTGAGCACTGAACTCTCGTCGGCGTCTTGCAATATTGAGTCAAGGTCCTCCATCAGCACGACCACTGGTGTGTCGGGCTGAATCTCTCTAAGCTTTCTGGCGCCTGCAACAAACAGGTCGGCCTCGCGAAAGTTGATGACGATGCCTTGCCGCTCCACCACGTCATTCATGACTAACTGAATCGTGCAGCTCTTGCCAGACCCCGGGGGTCCGTACAAAAGTATCCCCCGTTTGAAGGCAAGTCTGTGACGTCGGTATATCTCCTCGCGATCCCAGAAGCGGCGAATCTCCTCCACGATCTTCTCGGTGTTGCTCTCTGGGAATATCACCAGATCGTTGTCCAAGACTGGGACCTTCTCAAAGAACAGGCCATTTGCCTGGTTCGTGCCGATTTCGTATGTGCCTGGGGGCAGCCTCTCAACAGTCCTAGAGGTGGGTATAAAATTCTTGTTGTCCGAGGAAGTCCACTGAACGCAATCCGTGAGCTTGTCGGATACCCCGTCCTGATCGGATACCGGAAGAACCTGATAGTCAGACAATCCGCTTCCCCTAATGATGTTTTTTATTCTTGCGATTCGACTCTTAGACAACGGCATATCTTCGTCCTAGCCCCCGTCAAGGAGGCAGTTGAAACAATTGCGGACAAGCCCAGCGGTCGCAAGGCCTGCCCGCCCCAGTTGCCTGCGCAGCTCAGATCTCAATAAGCCCCGGGGTTCTCCCGGTTTCGTCGAATTTGTAGAGATCGGCCTTAACATACACGATGTCGTGCATCTTGCACCAGTCATTTGGGTAGTAGTTCTTGATCCTGTTCAGCTGGAACCTCACCGGCGTTCCTATGTACTGGGCCTGCTCCTTCTTGGTGTAGTACCAGAAGCTGTTGCTGTTGAAGAACTTGACGTGAGTCGGGTCTTGGAAGGCTCCACGACCATCGGTGGAGGGGGTAAAGGTAAGGAACCAACCCTTGGGCGCAAGGCACCTGTGCGCCTCCTTCATCACGTGTATCGTGTCCGACAGGTGCTCCAGCGCGTCGTGCGCACGGAACAAACCTACCTCGCCGTCCTTGAAGGGCCAAGGCTTGTTGAGGTCGTGGACAATATCGCCGTTCAAAAGATCGATGCTCTCATAGCCGGGCGGCTTGCTGTGGCCGCCGCACAGGTCAATCTTCCTAAGCCCCTTGAGGTCGCACCACTTCTCAACGAGTTGGTAGATGTACTTGTCGTGGAGCTCTAGGGTCATGTCCTGAATCTTGGCGTTCTTGTCGCCATAGCAGGTGTTGCCCTCATGGATATGGTAGACATAAAGGGGTTTGTCGATGTGGTGCATCTTGCCATGGATGTAAGTTCTGCAAAGAATGTCCTGGTCATCAAGGATGTCCATCGACTCATCATGGCCGCCGATGCGGTTGTAAAACGACGCCCTCCATGCCCTGAAGTGGTTGGGGGCAAACCAAATCTTGCTGATGCTCGCAGGGTCCGGCTCAAAGCAGACCATTTCCATGAGCTCGTGCTCTTTGAATTTGCAGGGGCGGTTGAGCCACCCAAAAGTCTCACTGAACACCCTTGGCTTGTATCCTTCGGTCACGTCGCAGCAGTTGGAGTAGGCAAAATCCACGGTGGGGTCCGAAAAGGCCTTGGCGCACTCCGCTATTGCATCGGGGAAAAGCTCGTCATCGTGATCAACTTCCATGTAGACGTCACCTGTGGCTTGCGCGCATGCAAATTTCTTAAGGTAACCAATATTGGTGCTGGAATTCGTGGCCACCACCTTGATGCGTGGATCACTGGGCAAGCTTACAACACAGTTGCCGTTGGGGACCACCACCCACTCCCAGTCGGATGATGTCTGGGCCTTCAAGGACTCATAAAGTCTATTCAGATATTTCGGATTATGAGTTGGAGTAAAAACTGATATCTTCATCGCTCACCCTTTTCTGGAATGGACGAACAATTATAAACAAAAGACCCCCTGCTAGAGGGGGTCTTGCATATCAAACTTTTGGGCAAAACTGACTATCGGTGGCCCATCATCTTCATGAGCATCTTCTGGAGGTTGTCCTTAGCCTTGCTCATCGGCTTCTCGGCTGGCTCAACCTCGACCTCCATCTCTGCGTCCTCTACCTCGTCTCCCTCGCCGTCATCGGAAAGCTCGTCCTCTCCTTCGGCCTCTGCATCCTCGACCTCAGCGTCTTCATCGTCATCCTCGCCCGACTCTCCAGCCTCGCCCTCAACAGGCTCATCGCCCATCTCCTCGCGATCGTCTTCCATCTCCTCGTCGCCACCGACCGGAGGGCCGACCATCTCTTCAAGAGCCATGCTCAGCTTCCTGGCGAAGCTCTCGTCGTTCTCCATCATGTGTGCGATGACGTTGATGCACTCCGGCTGCTGGGCGAGGACAGAAACGAAGGTGCCGGCCAGCCCAGCGCGCCTCATCTCAAGAACCACGTCCATCACATAGGACCCGTTCTTCTTGCAAACATCGAATGTCTCTTTGATAGATTCGTAGGCTCGGCTGGGGTTCTCCACTCCGGACAACCTGTTCTCCCTGACCTTCTTGGCGAACTCCGAGAGCGACAGGCCCTTGTGGCTATCGATCCACTCCGATGTCTTGATCGAGGGGTAGTTGCCCAGAACCTTCTCAGGCTTTCCGAGCTCACCCATGCCCTCTTTGCCTGGCTTCTTCGCAAGGCCGTCCACCAACTTGCCCTTGTTGGGGTCAGCGGCGTCCTTCCCGCCCTTATAGGGGGTGACCTTACCCGACTGGCCGACTCCGCCAGCATCGGGTGGCATCTTCGCAAGCTCGGGCGAATCCTTCATGGGACCGTCGTAGTCGGCGACAACTGCGGTTTTTGCTTTCGGCGACTTGTCGCCCTTCTTGGGGGACTTGCTATTCTTGTCCACATACTCGTGAAATGAAATGTATCCCATGATTTCTCCATTTGGATTGATTCGGCCCGTGTTACATATATAATGTCGCCGGGAGAAAAATTACTCCCGACAAAACGGGGTTGTTCCGGTATCGATTCAACGGTGCGGCGCCCGGATGGCATGCAGAGGTTGGCCGAAGGGCCTCTTAAAAATTCGGCTGTCGCAACAAACGACGAAACTGTTCTTTCCCTGGCTGCCTAATTTAGGCCTGCCACGGGCCGAGGGGGCGAGCGGGTAGCGCCCAAAGGCCCGAAGTGAATCCCGCAAGCGTCGCGCTGCCAACTTGCGTGGCGATAGTTTATGTTGGTGTTGCCTAGAGACCTCTGTGCGCCGTGGTCCGAAGGCAGAAAACGAACGACGCAACAAGCATGTAGAGGTCCGGATGTCTCTCGCTGAAGACAGGGGTTCGACTCCCCTCAACTCCATGCCACTACAGGTCTACCGGCTTCACCCACAGGCCTGCCGTATACAAAAAGCCGAGAAGACCCTTGGGGGCACGGCACACAAGGAGGGCGTGAAGTGGTGCCACCCCTTCAGCACGGTAAACGCGCTTGGCTGGTGGCTTTACCCTCCATCCGACTTCGACGTCGTGTGGACGGGCGAAAAGTTCGGGGTCAGGTTCCTAGACGAGTACTATAACTCCGACGAGGACGCCCACTTGGTGCGAAAGCTGGTGAAGCCTGAGGACGGCGTGAACCCGGACAAGTGGTGCCCGTTCGGGACGGGCAGGACGAAGATGTCCCTAGGCAGCGTCGAGCCGAACGTTCTACAACTGTGGACCGGCCTGATCTTCAAGACGCCACCCGGATGGTGCCTGCACATCAAAAGTCCAATAAATTACCATTCGCAGCCCTTCCATGTCATGGACGGCGTTCTTGAAACCGACTGGATGCAATATGACATATGGATGAACCTTGTCTTCGACAGGGCCAATGAGCCTGCGTCATTCAGAATAAACCAAACGAGCCCGATAGCCCAGTTGATACCCATGCGAAGAGAGGCTTACTCATCGGATTGGAGATTGGAGGTGTCAGAGGCGAACAGGGACACCCAAGAGTCAAATGACGTGTTTGAGTACTGGATGCGTTACAACGAGAGAAAGTTCGGGAAACCCAAGGAGAATTCTTTCAAAGACTCCACCACGTTCTACATGGAGCGAAAGAGGATACTCGACAACCAAGGTTTGCCGAATGCAGAAGCGAAAATAGTCCGCTGCCCCTTTTCGGGACTCCATGACAGGCCGAGGGAGTCAGATGGACAAAATATGGCTTGAGTTCAAAAGCAACTGGGAGAGCGTGGAGTACGGCATCTACCACGAGCATCCCGAGAACAGAATAGGCGACGAGATACAGACTACGGCCATGATGGCCTACCTGAAGCACAAGGGCCTTGAGATAGACTACAAGGACGCATGCGCGAAGGTTTCGGCGGCAGCAGTGTTCCCCAGCGGAATCGTCAGGTTCGTAAGGGGCAATGAACGCAGGCTTCCCAAGTTCGACCCGCTCAACCTTTGGGTCTGGGCGCCTTTTTTAAGGAACGAGGGCTTCTACACATCATCAAACTCTTGCCACAGCGGCAGCCAGGCAAGGTACGACTGCGTTTTCTGTCCCTGCCTTAAGGCCGAATACAACGAGGACAGGGAGCTATCGCCTGCCAATGCCATGGAGGTGTTTAAGGAAATCAGGAGGCACTGGCCCAACTCCCTAATGGTGATCGACAAGGCCAAGGCCTCTCTCGTGCAAGAAGCCGATGGCGTCTTCGCAAGCGACAACATCCAAACGACATTCCGCATCATAGAGTTGTCTCACATGTTCGTGGGTTGCGACACGGGCACCAGCCATTATGCCGGGGCGATTTCCCACCCTAGAATGACCCTACTTTACCCCGATGAGGAGAGGGTCTTCAGGAGAATTTACTGGCAGCACCAAATGCTGTCTTGGGTCTTCAGCAGGCCAGAGTTGTTGAGGTACAAAGCGTCCTCGCTGCCATGCTGCGACCCGAAGAATTTCAGCGTTCTACGAATCAGGCAAAACGCCGTGGTGCCCAGGGAGGTCACAAGAGCCATTCAGCTGAAAGCTTGATCGGGCGGCAGCGGGTCCATGTTCCTGAACCTCAACTGAAGCGACCTTCCACCTCTGGCCTCGCTGAGGAATCGGCTGAAGAGCAGCCCTTCCCTAACGGGATCGACGGAGGTTATACCTAGGCAGTAGCAGACGAGCGCACCCACGGCAGAACCACGACCGGGACCGACTGCCTGGGTTCCGTCGCCGAAACCTATGATCTCGGAGCAGACGCGCCTAGCCTCGTCTGTCATCATCTTCTGGATTAGGAAGTAACTTGCGAACCCCTTGCGCGTGATGAGGCTAAGCTCCTCCTTAAGCCTGTCAAGGTAGACCTTGTTCTTGGGAAGTCGCCTGGCGAAGAAGCCCCTCTTTACCTCGTCGCGCAGTATATCATCGGCGTCGGGTATGTTCGGCAGCTTGAGGCTCCTGTCCAGCTTCACGCCCTTGGCCTTGTTGCAGATTTCGACCGTGTTGAGCTTGGCCTGCTGGAACACCTCGTAGGGAACGACCTCCATGTAGTCGGAAACCCACTTCTCGTTTAGCTCCTCCTCCGACTTCATCCACAGGTTGCTGTCCTGCAACTCAAACGCGTCGTAGCCGCTGTTCTCGCGCAAAGCCTCCTCTATCTGCCTGACGGTCTTGCCGGTCTGCACCATCAGCATGAGCCTCTGGTACTTGCTGTCCTCCTTGTTGCAGTAGTGGACATCCTGTGTCACTATGACCTTCAGTCCGTACTTCTGGTGAGCCTTGATGATGAATGCGTCATAGGGTTTCTGCTTCTTGAAGTCGAGCAGCATGATCTCAAGGAAGAAGTGATCCTTGCCGAACATCTCGATGTAGCGCTCGACCATGTCGAACCCGAGCTCCTCGCCACCCGAGTCGAACGCACGGCCTATCTCACTGTTGTAGCAGCAGCTCGTGAAGAAAAGTCCCTCCTTGTGCTTCAGGAGCTGCTCGTGATTGACGCGAGGGCGACCATAGAAGCCCCTGGTCCAGCCCCATGAGGAAAGCCTGACAAGGTTCTTGTAGCCAGTTTCGTTGTAGGCGATGGCTAGAAGGTGCGCGCTGCTCTTGAACCTAGACTTCTGGGAGTCGTCTAGGGTGGAAATGAAAGCCCTCACGTCATCGAGGCTGTCGGATTCCGGCTGCAGGCTGTTGACATAGAGCTCGCAGGCGAAGATCGGGCTAAGCGCGTCTTTGCCTTTGGACTCGCACGCCTTTTCGCACGCCCTGATCTGCCTCGGAATTGCACCCAGCATCCCATGGTCGCTGACCGTGAGGAACTTCTGGTTTATCTTGGGGGCGCGATGGGCATATTCCTCCACCATCCCATAACCATCGAGGAGGGAGTTGTCGGTGTGAAGGTGGAGGTGCTCAAAGCCGACTATCTTAGGCTGCATATCGGCCCTTACGGCAATCAGGATTTGGTCTTGGGGGCAGCCTCTTGGTTGGCCGACTGGGACTTCTTCCAGGCGTTGAACTCGTCCTCGGCGGCTTTGGCCTTGGCGTCGAGCCCCTTGATCTCGGCGGTGATCTTCTCGAAGAAGGCCTTGAGTTCTGCCTTCTTAGCGCTCTTCTCTTCAAAGATAGACTTTATCTTATCGGAGAAGGCGATGAACTCGGGGGTAAGGAGCAGATTAGTCTCTTCCATGTCAGTTTACTCCAAGTCAGCCCATCATTGCGTCGAACTTCTTCCTCGTCATGCTGTCGACGCGCTCTGGCATCGGTCCGCTGGCGTAGAAGATGACCTCCTCACCAGAGTCGGCGACGGTGCTGAGGATCACATCATTATTCCAGATTGCCCTGATGGAAGCAAGCACGTCCGAGATATAGGGCAGATACAGCTCCCTGCCGTCGTGTTCGTGCTGGAGCATCATGATGCCTCGGCCCGCATAGTTCGGCTCTGCTAGCTTGATGTCGGGCAAACCCCCGTTGATGTGCTTCCTCATCAGCGAGTGCTTGATCTTCCGGAAGTCCCTGCTCTCTATCCTGTATTCGCCGTTCGGGTAGTGCTTCCAGTAGAAGTACTCCTGCTTGCGGCAGAAGTCCTCGGTGAAAAACTCATGGATGAAGGTGAGGTCGTCGTAGTACTTCCTGACCTCGAAAATCTTGTCCTTGCCCAGATTGGTCGGGACGTCCCAGTTCTCTTTCTTGTGAAGGTCCGTGCACTCCTCCCACTCCTGGCCGAAGCGGCCCTTATCCCATCGCTCCCTGATGTCAGCCAAGAGATAGTAGCCAAGCTTGTAAGGGTTGGTCGAGTATTTGCCGCCGAGGACGCCCATCTTGTGGGCAGAATACTCGACTATGCCGCAGTCGTGGCTTGACTGACCTAACCCGATCAGTCCGTTCTCTGCCATGATGACGCTGTCGACTGTGGAGGCCCACCCCTCGTTCAGCACCTTTGTCTGGCGCTGCGGATAGAAGTACATCGCCTCCTCGTAAAGCATGGCGACTATGTCGGCCTGCCACGGCTTGAGCGGCGCGTTGTCGCGCAGAAATCCAAGTATGTTCTTGGTTGGGCTCCGGAAGATTCCCAACTCGTCGGCCAAGTCCCTCTCATGGACCCTCTCGTTCTCGCGCCGCCGGAAGTCCGAGGTGTTGAGGAATGGCTCCATATACATTCGGCTCTTGTCGACGGTGAGCCTGTGTGGCTTCCTGTACTTGCGCTCGTCGCGAATGTTCGGCTCCTTCACGACTCGCTCGGTCCACGCCTCTGCGCCATCGATGAGCGTCTCGAGCCTCATGACGTGGTCAAGGAACTCAGTGACCCTCTCCTTGCCCCACCTCGCTATGTACTTCCTTATCCTTGTGCCGTGGTTGGCCATCTTGTTCAGCATGTTTGTGTCGGTGGCTGAAAAGTGGATGTTGTTCTTGAAAAAGTCGTTGTGGCCTGTGGCATGCGCGACCACGGTTAAGTGGTCTGCAAGCGTATTGCTAGAAAGATTGTAAATATAGCATGGATTGCTATTGATAACCATTTCATATATTTTGTGAGCGCCAAACTCGTACCCACGCTGGAGTTCCTCGTACTCCATGCCGAAGGACCAGTGCGGGAAGCGGACTGGGAATCCCCCGTAGGCTGCGATCTCGCTGATCTCGTCATAGGTCAAGAGCTGAACTACGGTCGGGTAGAAATCCAAGCCCCAGTCCTTGCAGGCTTTCAGCACCACGGGGATGTATTTCTTCAAATCCGGAGTAAGCTGCACGCCTGGAACGGTATTGTCACCCAAAAGGACGCTGGAGCCATGGAAAAACTTGCTGGACATTATGCCCCCTAAGCCCTTGCGGGGTTACCAAGAAGTTGCTGGATCGCCTCAATGATCTGCTGGTTACGGTTGTCCTCGCTAAGCGAGGGTATGGACCACGCAGACTTGTTGTCTGTCGCGCCGCCTATAGACACTGTCCTGACGCAGTCGCCGTCTAGCTTGCCGCTCTTGATCGCCTCGTCCACGTGGTACTTGACTGAATCAGAGTAGCTGGAGGCGAGTATCTGGGTGATGCCGGTGAAGTTTACGACATGAGGCTTGAACTCCTCTGAGAGCGTGTTGATGAACACCTCGTTGTCCTCGCCCCAGTTTTCGCCGTCCGTGAAATAGAAAACATAGACATTCCACTTGTCCGGCGTGTACCTGTTCTCGAACTGCTTAGTGATGAACTTCAGGGCGGAGGAGCAAGTCGTGCCGCCGCCGAACCTGTACTTGTAGAACTTGTCCTCATCGACCTCCATCGCCGTGCTGTCATGCCAGACGTAAAGCCTGTCCACACGTTCATAGAACCTGCGTATCCAGGTGTCTATCCACCATGCCATATCGCTGACGATGGAGCACTTCGCCTCATCCATAGATCCAGAGCCGTCTCGCGCGAACACGATGAGCGCATTGCTGGATGGCAGCTTGATCTCGTTGTATTGCCTATACCTCTTGTCCTCGCTGATGGGGCGGAGGATGCGGACGGGGTCCTTGAGCCCTGGGACGTGCTCAAGCTTGTTGAGGGTGCCCTCTGCGGCTTGCCTCTTCAGGGTCTGCATCAGGGTTCGGCGGTTGTGGCGCAGGGACTCTGGGCCGATGAGGCTGATCTTGTTGTACTTGATCTTGACCTCGTCATAGATCTCGTTGGGCTTCCTCTTGAGGTTTGGGAGCTGCAGCTCGTCCTGCATGAACTTCAGGACGTCCTCAAGGGTCAGGTTGATGATAATGCCCTCGGACTCTCCCTGCCCGGCGCCATTGCCCTTGCCCTTGCCTGGGTCCTTGCCGATCACATCGCCCTCTTTGCCGGGGCCACGACCTGCACCCTCGCCGTTAGAGCCATACACGATATGGGGGATGTCGATCTTCGGGATGCTGATGCTTATCTTCCCGTTCTTGCCCCTCTTACGGACTATCTGGCCGCTCTTGATGAACTTCTTGAGCTCCCTGCGGATGCGCCCCGACACTACGTCACGGAAGTCTTTATGATCCTCTTCTATGCGGCGTGGCATTTCTGGCCCTCTTGTTCAGCATTATGACTTATCTATGCCCTGAAGGCGCTAGGAGTAGAGGGCGTCGACCTGCTGCATCCAGTCATCAACCCTGTCGTACTGGTGAGCTATGGCAAAAACCTCACCATGGGCGTCGTAGGCGATGCCCTCTCTCATCTCGACCCTTCCCCGAATAAGGTTTTTGTGAAAGTTCCATGACTCCCACCACTTGGTCGGACCTGCGACCCCTATGTGAGCCGCCAGATGGTCATCTGCCGTGGCGAGACTGATGTTGTCCCGAATCATGCTGAAGTGGTGGTACAGGTGGTTCAGCACGGGCTGCTCGGACCACGCATTGGGCATTTTGGCAGCGTCATGAAGCATCATGTAAATCTCGGAGATGAACATCGATTCCCCGAAGATTACCCCGCTGTTGACAACTTCTTTGTCTGATATGGCGTTAAAGCTCTTGGCCCCGTAAATGTCTTGGTAGACCTTGGCATTCCAAGGCTCATCGCGAAGAAGGATGTTCTCTGTGGTCAGAACGCCCCTCTTGTAGTTGAGCTTTTGGATGAATTCGGGGAAAGGGTCTCGCTGGAAGACCAGGTCCCTCACGTCTGCGGAAAGCACGTATGTGGTGGGTACTTTTCGGAGGGTGTCTGCGAGCAGCCCGCACCGAATGAAAAAGTAGTGCCCTTCCTCTTCAAGATCGAAGTGGGGGTAGACATAGACGCCATGTGCGTCGCAGAAGTCGAGGATGTCTGCATTGTTGTCGCAGAGTAGCAGGGCTATATCATAGGATTCCCTGTGCTTGATCGCGCTGACCAGCCAGTTCCTGATTTGCCCGAGGCTGTAGCCCTTGGAGTTGCCAAGCAGCAGATTCTGCTTCACGTCGACCTCACGGTTGTATGAGCTCAAACCCGCAGGACAAATCCATAGGGTCGCTTGCGAAGTCCTTGATCTTCATCGCAAAGAGGAAGTCGGTCTGCTCGTCAGTCAAGGACGCGAAAAAGTCGCTGAGAGTGCCGTCCTGCCCCCAGATGTTGAGGGCGATCTGGTCGATCTCCTCGAACATCTTCTTCTTGGACGCGCTTATGAGCCAGGGATTGTTCATGTGTGCCTCCTGTTACTCGTCTTCTGCGAGGTCGCCCCGTGCGAATATGCCCCCGACGAAATCGAGAACATCCGTGGCGCTGCGCTCGTTGTAGCCATAATTCTTGATGAGTCTTGTCTTGACCGCATCGATCTTCTCTTGAATATCCTTGTCGACGACCGTTGCCCCGCTCACGTTGAGAGCAGACAGCTTGATGGTGTCCTTGACGTCCTCAAAGAGCTTGGCCTCCAAGGCCTTGCGCAGCTTGGGGTTGCTGTCCCACTGGAAGCTCTTGCCCTCATGGGCGAGGTGCCCGATGAAGGAGGATATCTGCCTTCGGAAGTCATCGCAGCCGGTGTCTGGAATCTGGATCTTCTCCTCGATTGCACGCATCAGCCTCTCGTCGGGCTTTCGGTCTTGGCCCGTGATCGGGTCCTTGATCTTGCTCTTGGAGATGTAGGCCATGACGTTGTCGATGTAGTTGGCGCACAGCCTCTTGATTGCTTCTTCGTCGCCCACAAGTGCTTTTTGCACCTCCGTCTTGAGGATTTCGGTCAGCTTCTTCAGAGCTAGGTCTATGCAAGTGATGAAGCGGCCGACTTGCTCCTTGTTGGTCAGCAGCGAGCTGTGGTCGAGGCCGTCGCGCAACTCATTAAGGACCATGAACATATTGACGTAGTCGTGGTTGTTCGACAGGCAGTTGCTGATCTTGTCCTGTAGGTATCGGACGCTGACGCCGCCCTGCATTCCCTCGTCGGGATACTTGTCCTTGAGCTCCTTCACGGAGTCCTCGGTCCAGCCTGGCAGAAGCTTGCCGTCATAGAGCTCCGCCTTCTCGACCAGCGAGAGCTTGCCGTCCTTATCGTCCTCAAGGCGCGTAAGGATGCTCCATAGGGCTGCGATCTCCAAGGTGTGGGGCGCGATGTGCTGGCGAACCTTGCCTGGGCCGTAGTCTTTTTCAAGAATCTTCAACTCTTCAGACCATTTCAGCGTGTAGGGGACATCGATCTTGGTGGTGCGGTCCCTAAAGGCCTCCATGTACTGGTTGCTCTTGAGCTTCTGGAACTCGGGGTCGTTTGTGTGTGCGATGATCGCCTCGTCAATGCTGACTTGGCTGAACTTCTTCGGCTTAATGCTCTGCTCCTGGCTTGCTCCGAGGAGGTCGTAGAGGAATGCGGTGTCGAGCTTGAGAGCCTCAATGAACTCGATGATGCCACGGTTGCCAACGCAGAACTCGCCGTCGAAGGAGAAGGCCCTCGGGTCGGAGTCGCTGCCGAAGTTGCCGATCTGCCGGAAGTTGAGGTCGCCAGTGAGCTCGGTGCTGTCCTGGTTCTTCTCGTCCTTCGGCTGGAAGGTTGCGATGCCGCATCGGTCTGCCTCGCTGTAAACCTTGCGGACCACGCGAACGTGGTTCTCCAGCACCTTCTCGAGGTCGCCGTCGTACCTCTTCAGAAGCAGTGTCATGAACCTCTTGCAGAGCGGGTCGAGCTCGTCTTCGCACTTCAGCGTGTAGAGGTCGGCGCGCTTCTCCTCGGCCACCTGCTTCTCGTGGATAGCATTCAACTCGGCCATGACGCCACGGCGCAGATCGGCGGGCAGGAGCTTCAGGGGCTGCTCGTGCATCGGGCACGAGCACTCCGAGTCCGTGTAGATTCCTTCGGCGCCGGTGGGGAGGTTGACCCACTTGAATGAATACCAAGCCCCGGCGTCGGTCCTAGAGTACTTCTCCATGCTGCGCTTGATGAGCCGGCACAGGGTCGACTTGGAGCTGCCCACGGGACCGTGCAGCAGCAAGATGCGCTTTTCAGTCCCGTAGCCGCCTGCGGCGCCCTTGATGAACTTGACAATCGCGTCCTTCATGGGGACGAGGCCGATGATCGGGCAATCGGGGTCGTCGAAGAACTTGTAGTTCTGGTAAGTCTTTCGATACTCCTCGACTGTCACGCTGCCCTTCTCGGTGATCATGTCGAAGATGATCTGCCAGGAGTTTCGCAGCAGCCTAGGGTTCTGGTAGCAGAGCTCCAGATACTCGGCAAAGCTCATCTCTGTGTTCAGGTCAAGGAACGATGCTCGGTCAAACCCGCCGACGACTTTCTTGAACACGCTGGTCATGTGCAAACCCCCAAATTATCGACAGTCCTTCTTAGCATTATAAGACCATATCAAAACAAAAAACCTAGCCTGTGAGGCTAGGTTCTGAAAAATTTAATCATATCGACTACTACTTCACGTCGCCCCAGTTGGCATCGTCACCGAGATCGTCTATCTGGTTGTAAGGCAGCGCGCCCTTGTTCGCAAGCTCTGCGTTCTTGCGCTCCTCGATCACCTGGGGAAGCTTGTGCTTGAACCTATAGTCGTGACCAGCCGACTCGCTGTTCCACTTGTCAGTCCCCTCGGGCTGGGCGAACGCGAAGGAGCAAGTAGTCATGAGCTTGACCTTCGATTTGCTTTTGCACCGTGGGCAAGCCACATCCTTGTACTTGCCCGTCGGGTCAAACGGAACGATGTCCGAGTAGTTGGCAGAACACTTCTTGCATGAGAAAGAGAAATTCGGCAAATTGCACCTCTTCTGCGCCCTGAATCAGTCGTTAAGCCTTTTCAGGCGCTTGACGGTTTCGTGTATCATCTTCAAGCGAGTGTTGAGCGAATAAAAAGGCCAGAACCAAGACTTCTCGCAGACGCGAATCGCAGTCCTGAAAATCTTGACGTTGATTTCCCTGTGCGCGATGTCAAGCTGGGCCTCCTGCATCGCTATTTCTTCCTGCACGAGTTGCTCGTACTTGTCGGCATTGTCGTTAAGGAAGCGATCGACGTCCTCACGGAACTCGTCGTTGTCGTCATAGTCAAATCTTCTCATATCATCCCCTTGATAAGGTCTTGTACAAAAGGGCGGCCGAATTCCACAGCCTCGACATCCGCACCTCGTTGGCGCTCATTCCGACGGAACCGAAGTCGCGACGGGCGAGCAAAGGAGGCTCAACACTATTTATCCACTCAGAAGGTACAAAGTTGCCCCAGCCATCACGGTAATTAACGAATACGGTAGGATTTTCTTGCTTCACTGGGCTGCAAAGATCGCCCGAAAAATCAAGAAGCATAGTGCGCTCAAGTGTGCCCCTGTCGAATCCCGCCTCGTCAAAATCCCTGACGCAGAGCACATCCGGGCGGGCGACCACAATAGGACCCTCAATTCCAAATCTTTCCCTAGCCCAATCCGCCTGGTTGAATTGGCTGGCCGCCTTGTTAGTCATGATCGGCAGGCCCGCCCTCTTGGCCCAAGTCAGCATGTGGCAATCCATCCTCGTCCGATTGCAAGCAAGCAGCAGCCTGCTGTCTGGCAGGCTCTGCCGAACGGAATGCCAGCAAAGGAAGGTCATCCAGTCGTGCTGGACTATCCAGTCGCATGAAAGCAGCACCGTGAGGCCATCGCCGGTATAGGAAACACCCATGAGATATCAGAGTGTGCGACCGAATTTAGCGACAGGGTACAATTTCGTGACGGCAAGCCCCGCATATTTGGGCCTAGTCGGAGAGGCAGGCCTCGAGGCTCCCTTGGCAAGAAGGCGGTTCGGGCTGTTGGCCTTGGTGAAGCAGCCCGGCGGCTTCGCCCTCTCGTTCAGGAAGTCCTCAAAAGTCTTCATGTCGGCCCTCAGTCATAGTGTTCCACGCCATCGACCCAGTAGTGAAGAACCCATCTTCCGGACATGGAGGGGTACTTCCGGTCTATTTTTATATATCCAGCATGTATCAGCCTGTGGCAGTTTGCGCAGCAAGTGACGGTGTTCGGTTCGGTATAAGCTCCACCGTCGCACCCCTCCTTGATTCGGTGCAAGTCAAGCAGCTCATATACGTCACATGAACAAAACTTACACTTTCCATCAAATCGCTTTTTGGCGACCTTGTTTACCAGATGCTTTTTTCTTTGGGCCATGCCAGATTATATATTTGTGCTAAAACTTCATTTCGCAGGAGCGCGCATGATACAGGCCGTGATTGAGTTCCTAGTCATCACATTTGCTGTGGCGGCAGGCAGGGCTTTGTTTGAAGTTGTTAACCAAAAGCTTAAAAAGAAGCGAATATACATCAAGAAGACATGCGCGCCATGCGACTGCGGATGCGAATGCTGCGGAAACGGCTGCTTCTGCCCCAAGCTGGGGACTTGCTGCGACAAGTGCAAAAGCTGCAAGGGTTGCGGCCTAACGAAGAACTGCTGCAAATGCTTCAAGATACATGGAGAGCCATGCTCTTGCTGCCCCGACCACCAATGCTGTGAGGGATGCAAATGCGAAGCCTGCCTCGCCACTTAGTCATGGATGCCAGATAGCCTCGCAATAAGCGAAGACGTGGAAAATCCCTCCAGCATCGGTATCCTGATGATCTCTGGGACTAATCCATATCCAACTATGTCGCGCTCCGCATACTCCTCACCCTTGGCGACGGCATCTGGCCTGATCAACCTAATTACACGCTCTGGAGTTGGATCGCCGAACGGGATCACGAAGTCGACGAACTGGCAAGAGGCGACCATTTCCATCCTCTGGTCAAGCCTCTGGATTGGCCTGCCTGGTTTTAGCCTACTCACGCTCTGATCGTCATTCACGGCGACAATCAACTTCCCGGTCGATTGCGCATACTGGAAGCCATGCACATGGCCTCGGTGAAGCATGTCGTAACAGCCATTGGTGAACACGAGCCTGAAGTCGCGCTCCGAGAAAAGTGTGGGTATGTCTTCCTCGGTGATTATTTTTGAAGCCAGAGGATCAACATCTGCCAAGAACCTCCTCGGGGACAATGGCTCGTTGTGCTTGCTGCGAACGTAAATCGTGCCAGCCCTGAATGCGATCTCTACGGCCTCCAAGAGGCCGAAACCGCAGCAAAGCGACATCGCCAAAAACGCGACAAAGCAGTCGCCTGCGCCAACCACCGATTCAGGCCGCCCCAACCTGCTGGGGGGCGCCACCATAGCAGGCTCGCGCCCCTCGCTGAAAACCATGACGCCTTTGCCAGCTTGAGTGATAACGACGCTAGACCCCAAGAAAGAACTCAGATACCTCCCTGCCTCAATCACGCACTTCTTGCCGCTAAGTCTCAGTGCCTCAGCCTCGTTAGGCTTGAATACGGTGCAACCCTTCCACCTCTCAAGGTTGCCGTTCTTGGGATCGACTATCGAAATTGGGAATCGACGCATCAACTCTGGGGTGGCATACCTCAAGACGCCCTTGTCGTAGTCGGAGAATATCACACAACGATGATTTGAGAGCGACCTGAAAAGAGCATTCGCAGTCTGGCACAACGCCTCGGGGGCAAGGCCGTAGCCATCCTGCTCAATATCCAGCCTTGTAAGCGGGAAGTCGCCGCAATAAAAACGCTGCTTTCTTGGTATCTTTGTGACTATCTGATGCGAAAAACCGGTTTCCAAGCCGCACTGCCCAAGCACGTTCATGGCTTCTGGATCAACCAAAGCGTACAAGGGAGCTTTCTTGCCGAAACCTACCAGCTGGTATGCGACGTTCGCAGCGCCACCAGGCAACATGCGCGAGCCGCCATGAGCGCGCATGACAGGTATGGGGAACTCGGGTGATATCCCCTTGATATCCACCTGCCTGTAATCATCGACCATAGCATCGCCTATGATGGCGATATCCAAGTCGGCGTTCTTCACCTTGTTGAGGAATTCAGTATAGATATTGCGCATATACCCCCTGACCATTGTATGGGGATATCTGCAAGACTTTTGAGAGCTACCTTCTTCTTCTCAATATCTCGTCATGAGCCCGAAGCCAAAAGCCCCAGCCTTCGTCCACATTCAGGAAATTCTCATGAGGGTGAACGCTGCCGTTCTTAAAGTCAGCAAAGTTGTGAAGAATCCTTTTCGGGTGGCAGCCGATCTGCTTTGCATCCTTAAGGATGACGAAAACATAATCCTCCCACACATCGCCGAGCACGTAGCTTGTGAACTGCTCGAGAAGAACGTTTTCAAGGCCGTTCTTTCTCCCCCAAGACACCAAGGCTGATGCGCTGTCCGGATAGAACCTCCAGCAATCGACGGGGAACCTGTGCCAAGGGCCGTTGGAGGGCGCGCAGACATAGAGAATTCCCGATGGCTTCAGAATCCTCATGGCCTCCAGATATGTCAGCCAGAAATGCTCTGCGTGCTCAAAGCAGGAGCTGCTGACGACATAATCGATGCTCTCGCTGTCGAATGGCAGCTTGCACCCATCGTCTATGACCACGTCTACGTTGTCGCCGTCTTGAAAGTCCACGCCTACGTATTTAACGAAATCTGGGGTTGCATGTCGTATGCAGAAAGAAGTCCTAGCAGTGGCGACCAAGCGAGAGCCGATGTCTACCATCATGCCGGGTAGCTTTACATAGCTCTCAATAAATCTCTTTGAGTTGGATTCTGCTGTGTCGTGCATCTAGGCTCCATCTCTGTAGAAAACGGCGTCGGGAAGCTTTCCCCACTTTTCCTGAAAAACCTGTCTGGGTTTCGCCAGGTACTTCTCCCTGTTCTCCTTGATCAACCTTGTGCTCGTGCCGAACATGTGCTGCACGTGCGAGGTCGTTACCAGATAATGCCTCACGCCCTCACTACGCAGAACCTCCGCATAGTCGCAGTCCTGGCAATAGAAGACAAACCTCTCGTCGTATGGACCGATCTTGTCCAAAAGCCTCTTACGAACGCACTTGCACCAACCGAACAGATGTTGGCCGACAGTGTAGCCCTCATGGTAGGGTTCTGACTCAACACCAGGCATTCCTCGATTGTGGTAATTGGGCTCGAGAGGGCATGCCGACTGCATTCCCTTCATGTCCATGACTCGAAGCAGTTCCTCCACCGAGCCGTCTCTAAAGATGATATCATTATTGATTTGTAGTATATAGTCAGTTTTGCAATGTGATAAGCCGAAGTTCAAAGACCTGTTATAGTTGAACTCGCCCGGCACGCTCAAATACCTGCAGCCCTCGAGAACAAATCCACTTGACTCAGCCTCCGGGTTGCCCTCAACGACTATGACATTGAAGGAAATGCTAGGATTGCCTTGCCTCATGGTCCTGAGTGTCTGCTGCGCGCACTGGTAGATGCCCTCATCGGCAGTGTTTGTCAGCATGACCACGTCTATGTTCTTGGTGTCTGCCGAATCGAGCATCTTCCAGTGCCGTGGAAGATAAGGGTTGACGCTCGGGTCTACGTACATTGAGGGATTCGGCCTAAGGAAAGGATCCCTCATCAGCCTGATAGAATCCTCGGCGCCAGCAGTTATGTCTTGGGTGTTGTTCTCTTGGTGCGCGTAGCTCCGCATCTTTGTTTGAAAGAAGCTGGCGTCGCCGAATGAGCTGAAGTGCCAGCCACCCTCCGCTAGAGTTCCCGAGGAGAAAAACCGAAGCGCATCAAGGTCGCCAAGGGACTTGGCGCTGTAGTAGTCGGCTACCTTGGCATGAGTCCAGGAGCCTTTGTAGAAATCGCAAATGATTCTGCAGCAGATGTTATAGCAGTAGGCCTGCTGCTGAAGGCTGTATACTCCGGCTATCCCATCTCTCTTTATCGTTTCAAGCAGTCTGGAGTCAGGTATCTCATCGACATCGCAAACAGTGATCACATCACTGTCGGCGAGGCCCAACCTGTCCAAGCCTCTTGAGATGCAGCGACGCTGGTGCTTCTCTCTCAACCACGGATCGCTGCCCCCCGGCATATCATCAACGACCACGCGCTCTATGTGAACTTCAGGAAACAGGTGCGCAACCTTATCGAAATGTAGCGGCTTGTCCTCGCCAGAATGCGTCTTGGTCGCCTCCACTAAAACGAAGGTGTCTACGACGTGACGCAGCTCCGCAATTCTGAAGCAGAGCATGTTGGTTTCGTTGTGGAATGTGAAGCAGTCTATGAGGCGTGGCATCAAAGCTTCTCTCTGGGCATCACCACCACCTCGGTGCCATCCCAGCACCTCTCGTACCTTATGTTTCGGAAGAGGGAGGGCATCTCGGCCTCCATGATTTTCGCTATCTGGACATATATGTCCCTTATGGCGGCCTCGGCGTGCTCGTTGCCCCTCAAAACAATGCAGTTCCAGATCGCGCGCGCATTGGCGCTCATCACCATGATCGCCTCGGTGGCTATGGGCAATATGTCCCTCGCTGCGCCACGGGCCGCCTTGCGAAGCATCCTAGACTTCTCCCTGTCTTCATAGCCAGAGAGAGTCTGCATGAAGTCAGGGTTGTTCTTTAGATCGCTCTCTATCTTGCCAAGCAAGTCGCAGTATGCGCGCTGGCTCTCTCTTAACTTTTGGTCAAAAGCAGAGGCGGTTTCCTCGGAAAGCTGAGCCATAGGAGGTATGCAGAATCCTGGATCCCAGGTTCCCTCCGACTCCTCGCGCTCAAAGTCGCAGTAGCGGGTGCTGATCTGGCTGTAGGCCCAGCCTGTCCGATGGCGCACCTGTTCGTGGGAGAATCCACGACCGGCACCAACCACCAAGAAGCTCCAGCAGGGGTGCTCAACCACGCTGCCGTGTGCTGGACCCGACTTGAAGCTGCCGTCCTCGTTCACCCCGAGGAGGTTCTGGATATACCGGAAGTTGGTCTTGCTGCCCGCCTTGTCCCCGAAGCTCATGTAGCAGACCCGTCCGGCGGCCTCCACAAGCCTCTCGGCGTCCTTGACCCCGTCAGTGGGGGTGGGCCACCGAAGACCCTGCTCCTGAAGGAAAGCATTGAGTCCCTCCTCAGCGATCTGTGGCCTGGCGACGAGATAGACTTTCGGTGACCGCACGACTCTCATCTGAATCTCCGGATTGACTTCTTAGTATAGCCCCGAACCTTTTGATTCTCTCCGTCAAGGGCGTGTCGGGCATGTGGTAGACTAGGCAACCACCATAATACTCCTCGCTGTTGAAAATGCTAGACGGCAACTCAAGAAGCTCATCGCGATCGAACAGACCGTTATCTATGATTGCCCTGATTGCGGCCTGCTCCCACCAAGGGTGGTTTATGAGCTGCGTTTGGGACCAAGCCATATGGAGGAGCTTCCTTGTTGAGGGCGCGTTCTTCAGGAGAATAACCCCGCAGTTCAGCCCCAGCCAGTTGCTGCTCAAGTAAAGGTTTTTGCCCTCCACCATCAGGCTCTGGATTGAAATCTGCTTGCGCACGACTATGGCGTCGGTGTCAACCCAAAGGACTGCCTCGAACCCCTCGGCCAAGCACTTCCCTATTTCGATAAGCTTGTGCCATGAAGGTGGCCTGATGAGGCTCCCATATATCGAAACTCTAGGCTCGTAGCCTTGAATCTTGCAATAATCCCTGATTGTGGGGGCCGTTAAGGACTGGAGCGGCGCATACGCCGTGTCGCAGGCAGAGCAGACTGCTATGTCCAAGCCAAAACTCCGAGGTTCAACGGGATTTCTTCTTCTTCTTGCGCTTCCTGAAGAAGGGGTCGGGCGAGGAAAGCACTGGCTCAGGGTACATCCTAGGGACCGGTGATGCCCCAATCGGCATGGCAAAGGGTGCGACCATTCCCGCAGAAGTGCCGACCTCCTGCAATTTAAGCCAGTCTTTGAAGCCCTTGATCACACGGCCCCCTGTGCGGCCTGCACCGCAGGAGTCCAGCCCTTCGTGAGGAAGTCCAAAAGCTCCGCCCGATTCAGGTGGTAGCGGCGGTCGTCGAAGTAGTCGCTCTTGTTAAGCCTGTTGCCCTTGAGGTAGCTCCTCCCCGCCCTCATCGGCTTCAGACGGATGTCTGCCCCTTTGGGGGTCAGGGTGCCCTTGACTATCTCCCAGGGCGACATCTTGTAGAGCACTTCACGGTCGGGCGAGCCCAGCGAGAAGTGCGTGGATATCCAAGGTTCGCCGGTGAAAACCTTCGAAATGTCTCCCCAGCTCATGCCCTGCTCGTCGCCCAAGGCAGCGAAGAAGTCCTCCGAGCCCTCGCTTCCCTCGGACGAGGAGTCGCTGTCCTCCCTCGCCTTTTCTGGCGAGGGGTCCATCTCCTCTAAGAATGACCGGAAGCCGGCGAAAGTGTGTGGCATAACATCTATATATTTGCCATGAAGGAATATGTTGAAAGTTTTTCCGAAGAGTCGCCTGGTTTCTCCGGGTTCCGTGGCCTCATGGATCGTTGGGACCAAATCATGGCCATCAACGAGTCGAAGGACGCCATAGAGAAGATATTGGACAAGCACGAGGTGATACTCTTCTTCACAGTGGGCAAAGAGCTTTTCGGGGCGCCGGAGCCAAGCAGGCTCATATTCGCCAAGCTCAAGACAGAGGACGAGGACGACCCAATGGAGCCAGGCTTCCGTGATGAGGCTAGGTTCCCTGCTGTGAATCTACTGAGGTGCATGGAGGGCGAGGACGAGAACGGTATTGAGCGCGTTTTCGGACTCAAGGACCTGCCGAAAATCAAGGTCATAGACAAAGAGGGCGCAGTCAAGATCATGATGGCCGCCGCAAAAAAATGAACAAGCTCCCGTTTGAGAAGCCCACCGGAAAGAGGCGATACCAATGTTTCGTCTGCGGATGCAACTTCGATGGCTACGAGGAGTACAAGGGACACATACTGGACAGCCACGAGGAGGGACGCGAGTACGTCGTCTGCCCGCTGGCTAGGTGCGGATGCCCCGTTAGGTGCGTTAGGACCCACTTCAAGGCGAAGCACCCCTACGACCAGATACCGAAAGTCGGACAGATGAAAGCAATCGTTTGGAAGGACAAAACTAGCAACGGGGGGCTAAAGCAGAGGCGCCCCATGTTCAGGGAAGGATACATGGTTTCGACCAAGAATGGCGGCAAGGAAATGCACTACAGGTCAGGGATGGAGTGTGACGTCTACGAGTGCCTTGAGGCTATGCCCGAGGTCATCGGATACGAAGTCGAACCCTTCTCGGTGCAGTATACCTTTGAAGGGCAAATCCACCAATACAACCCGGACCTGAAGGTGAGCTTCAGCGACGGACGGGTGGAGATTTGGGAGATCAAGCCTTCAGAGCAAACACAGTTGCCGAGGAACAAAGCCAAATGGACAGCGTGCGATCAATACTGCCAAATGAGGGGATTAGGATTTATGGTGCTCACAGAGGTGGGCATGAGCAAGTTGAAGCAACGCATAAAAGCCTCGCACGCCTCACAATCCTAGACGAGCAGATCACCTTTCGAGGCGAGGACAAGGAGCTAGGCATAAGGTGGCTCGCAGGCGCACACCCTCATCTGGGAGAGATCATTTCCGGCAAGAACGGATACGAAACGATCCAGAGGTTCTCCAGGGTCCTTTAGGCTCGGCAGGGTCGCTGCAAAACGTAGAGGGGGTTGTTTGCCGCCCTGCCCTCGCAGGCCGTGTCACTGTTGAAGAATCCTTGAACACAGAACTCCACGCGCAGCCCCCTTCCGGAAAAATCTTCATGCTTCTCATGGGCGCATCTGGGGTCGTGGGAAATGGCACGGATGAACTTGCGTAGGTTCCCCCTCTGGTTGTTGATTATGTGGAAACAGTCGCCTATCCTTTTGCTGCTGTATTTTGCCTTCCATGGCACCCAATGTTCAAACCACTGCTCCCAGCCCACCTCCCTGAATGGGACGCACAGATCGAAGTCCTTGTCGAAATCGAACCAATCCGTGATCGGCTTCTTGTAGACAAGGTCGAAACGCAGCACCAGAACGACAGACCCATCGTCGGGGGGTATGCCGCCAAGCCCCTTGGAGACAACCTCGAACTGCCTGTGGCCGACTGTTCCTAGAAGTTGCTCAGGGATTACATATATGTCTTCTTGCTTGGTCAACTCCGTCAGCCGATGCGCCCAAGGGCTGTCGTAAGTGATGATCTTGGTGGCACAGGGGCGCCCTTGGCTTTGGAAGGCTTGTGGAACATTCTTCAAATACTGGTCGATGATATCGAAAAAATTCCTCTGGTAGGAGCTTCGGCCATGAGGGGATGATGGGCCCAGGTAGTGCTGCCCCCGGAGCAATATGGTGATGGGCCTCATTTGACTGTCGCTGCAAAGAGCGATATGCCAGCATCCGTGCCGAGGTCGTTGACCTGTCTGGCGATTTGGGTAACGATCCTCTTACCGTCTTTGATTGCAAAGTTATAAGCCGGGGCAAGATAGAACTCGTTGTTGACGCGATAATTTTCGTCAACCATCCTCTTGGTGTACCTCACAAATTCCGAGCCACGACTCCAGAAATAGTTACCCGAGGTCGCAAGTTTGGATATGACGCGCTTCTCGGCGACCTCTTCAACAAGACCATTCTCGCCAGATTTGACATAGCTGTAGCCAGGCTTGTCCGATTCAAAGCAAAATATGAGCCCATCTGCGCCACATTCAAGGCATACTGCCTGCCAATTGGCGCCTAGGTCATTGACAGCATCGCAGACAGTTAGAAGCAATGGCTCATCGTTGTCGATCAAAGACGATGCGCACAAAGCGGTGCATGCCGCACCCTCAGTCAAACCGGGAACTCTAACAACTTCAAAATCACCAACGAAGCGTCGCAAGAGATTGTCAAAATTAAATCTATCGTCATCCTCTTCCCTCACCACGAAGACATACCTATTTTCCAGGCCTAGGGCATCAACCACGAGTCGAATCATCGGCTGGCCAGAAACCTGAACCAGAGGCTTGGGCAGATGCCCACCTCCCACCCTCGTCCCCAAGCCAGCCATGGGTATCAGAACGTTCATGAAAGCGAGAGCCGTTCGGCAATCCAAGGCACTAACTTGGCCTTGATCTTCGCACGGAAATCGGCCACCGTGCCTCCGTTCACCAAGAAGTAATCGTATTGGTCGAGGCCTTGGGGCGCGCCAGCAGCCAGCAAATCCTCTTTCGAAGGAAGAGGGCCCTCCTCGAATTTGCTTGCCGCAAATTCAACAAGAGGCTTCAGTTGGGACTCCGATGGGTTCGGGTCGTCGTTCAAGAACCCAGGCCTGAAAAGCAGTATGTTGATTCCGCCGACGGCACGGACCGCCTCGGCCTCGTTGATGTAGCGGGAGTCGCTTATGATGAGGTTGTGCTGCCCCCTGAGCGCGATCTCGATCCAAATCTTATCCTTGATCTTGCGGAAGCCGTCGCCGATGAACTGAAGGCCCTGCCGCACAGGCATCAAGAAGCCGGGCGGAGGCTCGGGTATCCTCTTCCACTTCTCGATGAAGGACCTGTCGACGCCGAACGCATCGCAGAATGTTTGCTTGACGGGGTCAGCGAAGGCAGAGCGCTTCCAAGAATGTTGGTATAGCTCATGGAGCCTCTCGATGAGGAAGTCGCAGAGCTCGTCTTTTCCATTGTTGTGCTGGGCGGCGGCCGATATTACCTTCATGCTTCACTCCTTTAGAGCATTGTAAGCCCAGAGAGGTTATCAGTATGGCGAACAAAAAGCCAGTCGAGCAGGTCTGCGGGAACTGCCTTTTGTACAACCCCGAGAAGAAGGAGTGCAAGGTCGCAGTCCTCATAGAAGGCAAGGAGATGCACATGCCCGTGGCACCTAGGGACAAATGCCACATGGAGCAACTAAATATACCCGTCCAACAGGTGCGCTGGTGGGTCGAGGACGACTCGGGAAGCCCGACCAGAGGCAACGGGACCGTGAAGATGGAGTACCCGGTCGGGTTCTTCGGCGAGGAAAGGAGATAGATGGGAAGCTGCAACCCCCCGTTCTGCCTGGGGACAGGAGGCTGGTGCGGATGCAACTGCGGTTGCTGCCCGCCATGCCCGGTCTACAAAAGAATCAAGTACTCGCTGTACTGTGGTGGACTAGAGGCCCCAGCACCGCCTTGCCAAGCCGACTTCATTGATCCATGTTCAGGCAATCCAGTTAACTGTGTAGACACAATCGACTGCTCAACGCCATCCTTCAGAAATACATCAGGTAATGAGGTGGAAGCCCAAGCTGGGTATACCTGCGAGCAAGACTCTTCATCAGACAATATAGAACTCATTCTCGATTTCGATGGATGCGGAGTAGCTGGAGCTAACTGCGGTAAGGGTTTGGATTTCGTAGTCGTTGGCGAGGGAACTGTTACAACCAACGGGCGAATTGGAGTGAACTGCACAAATTACAGTTCGACTGCGTACTTGACCCTGAATGGCGTAGAGAACAGCCTCGCAGTCGAGGACTGCGACGTGCTGACAGTTGCGCTCAACTGGTTCGGCGACATCTGCTGCGGCTGCTGCCTTGTCAACATTTACACAGAAGAGTCTGACTACTGCGGCGGTGAAATACTCGGCTACTGCGACCCATGCCTGTCATATAGGGCGAGGGCGGCAAAGAGGAACCTCAAGCGCAGCGTGCTGTCGAGAATGAAGAAGGTTCACTACAAGCCATGACTGGCCCTGATCAACTCCCTCGCAGCATCGACCTTGAGGTTGGCTGCCTTGCTCAGGGCCTCTGGGGTCATGCCAGATATGTCGGCGACACTTCTGACTCCTTGATCGTAGAGCTTTGTTGCGCGAGCCTTGCCGATGCCTGGAAGTCTGCAAAGATCGAGCAGATGCGATGGAGCGCCCGAAGAAATTCTGGTTTCCAGCGTTGAGAAATAGCCCTGCCGGGACCAAGCCGTGGAAAGGCTCCCCAAGGTCTGAAGTATCTGGGAAACACGGTTGAAGTCTGCCTGGAGCCCCCGCTGGGTTGAGGAGCAGGCGCTTGCGTTGACACCGTTCATAAGCGCGTAGTAGCAAAAACCGGCCTTGACGACCCCGTCTGGTACGTATGAACCCCCCAGCACGGGCCGGAGCTTGTTGAGGTACGAGTCCATCTCCTCCTTCTCTGCCTTGGAGACTATGCTGGTGCGGTTGGAGTCTATGTTGGCCAGAGCCAGAGAGATGCGCACATCGTCGGCCTCGAAGCCTCCCTCGAAAAGCCTCCTGAAGTTGAAGTAGTAGCTGGACACATCGAAGGGGCTGACGTAGAACATCGCCGATACCCTGCCTACGGGTCGGGCGAACAGCTTGCCCTCCTCCACTCCAATGGCACCGCACTTTGTAAGCAGGTCAACCGTGGAGTCCACCACGTCGTGATTCAGCACAAGGCTCTGGAAGTGGGCAAGGCTTCTCTCGAACCACTTGTGAACGTCGTCGACAGAAGAAACTTCACCTTGGAAGATGGCGCTGACTAGATGGAAGGCCAAGGTCTTGTGGTGGCTGCCCGACATGGAAAGCAATTGCGACTGAATCTTCCTGCTCTGGCTGTACTTCTGCTTGTACTCGTGGACCTTGCTCTCTGGCACGAGAATGTAAGCGTCGCCCATCGGGTCGATGCCGTACCTGCCGCTCCTGCCGACCATCTGGATAATGTCGTGGGACTCCACCTCTTCAACGCCCCTGTGGACGCCAAGGATGATCACGCGCCTGGCAGGCATGTTTAGGCCCCAGGCGAGAGTTGAGGTGGCGACTATCACACGGAAGGAGGGGTCGGTCTTAAACTTGTCCTCGACCCTCGCCCTGGCCGCAGAGTCGAGGTCGGCGTTGTGGAACTCACACTGTATGCCGGCAGACTGGAGCTCCCTCTTCATCATGTCGCCGGTGCGCTTCGTGTGCGCAAATATCAGGAACTTGTCCTCAGGGTAGTACTCGACGATGTCCATCGCCTTGTTGATCTTCTCCCTCTCGAGGAGGTCGTAGCGCCTGAGATCGTCTGCGTAGGGCTCGTAGTGGGTAGTCAGCGGGACTGGCCTGTACTTGGACTCCAGCACGAATGTCTTCTTGCCATTGAGCGAGTAGGAAACCCATTCCCCAATCTGATCGACATTTGGCATGGTCGCAGACAGAAGTACGAGCCTCGCACCAGGGTTCAGCCTGGTGAAGGTCATGAGCCCGACCTCTAGGTGGTCACCACGGCCCGGCACGGTGAGAAGGTGGCTCTCATCGACTACCAGAGTCCCAACTTCCTTCAGGAATGAGCTCTGCTCGCTGCCGTGGCTTCTGCTCCTGTGCGACAGCATCTCGGAGGTCATGATGATCAGGTCGGCCTCATTGAGCTCGGCGGCCCTGTCCTTGGTGAGCCTGAAGTCGCCCGTGCAGATGCTGACCTTAAGGTCGCCGAAGTGGTGGCTCTTGGACTTCCAGTCCTCCGACTTCTCCCTCGCTAGCGCGCGCAGAGGGGCCAAGAACATCCCCTTGCCTCCCCTACGCCTGACCTCGTCGGCGAGGAACATCTCGGCGACGACCGTCTTGCCTGCGCTGGTGCTGGCTGCGATCAACGAGTTGCAATCCTCGTTGTAGAAGTCCATCACCCTGCTCTGCACGGGGTTGAAAAGCTCAAACCCCCACTTGGCATGGGGGTAGGAGGATGTGGCTAGGCAGACTTTTTGATCGCCGACTTTGTTGATGGGTGGCATTTTCTCTCCTTGCCTTATATTCGGCACTGGCGCGCCGGTATTTTACCACAAAAAGTTTGAGGCCCCGAGCCTTCGCTGGGGCCTCTATCTGCATGCGCCTGATTCTGCCTTCTAATGACGCGAGGAGGCTTCTGAGTATTTCATCCTGCGCTCGTGTTCCTTCTCCACCGCATGGTGGATTTGGTCTACGGCATCATAGAACTCGTCCGAGTCCTCGGCCCCGTTGAGCCATCGGTCGATATCCCTGAACTGCGACAGGAACGTCACGGCCTCGGCGAGATCACCGCCCAGCCTCTGGGATAGGCGGCCGTAAAGAAACCTGACATGCTCGTCCGATAGCTTCTGGCAATACTCTTTAAGAAAGAATCCCGTTTTTTTCATTGAAGACCCCCAAGGGCTCGCACATGGACAAAGTATTCGACGAACAGAAGCTCGAGGGGCTTCTTGTCGCCCACTGGACGAAATTCATGGACTGCAAGTCCGTTCTGGACCTGCTGATCCAAGCCCTGCGCGCAGGCGCGAACCAGTTGGCAATTATAAATGAGGGGCATATAACAAACCAAGGAACCAAGCTTACCGTATCAAGGTTTTGCCTAACCCAAGCGGGCTTTCTGATATGGTTTGAGTTGTCTGCACCTATAAGCCATGGCTACGCCGAGGCCACGCTGGAGGCACGCCTTGAGCGTGGCAACTTGACTGTCACAAGGGTCGCTGGCGTGCTCTACGCCTCCTAGACCACGTCGACCCTCCGGACGTGCTCGCCGTTGCTGTCCACGAAGTCGTCCTCAAGCACCAAAGTCTTGTCCTCGGCCGAGAACCTCAGACCCATGTTGTACGCGTCTAGGCTTGTTGCTCTACCCTCCCTCGATGCGATGACCCAGCAGTAATCGTCGCGCTTGATAATGGTTCCGTTCGTGCTCTCCTGCGTCATCCCGATCTCGAGTTTAACCCCGTCGGGAAGGAGAATTTCCAGCTGTCCGTGTTTAAGGAGGTGTTCAATAACGAGGCTTTGTATCTTGTTCTTTTTCATTTCTGGAACCCTCATCAAGGTTGGGCCGTGCGGCCTACGCTGTATATACCCAACCTGGGCTCTATTGCTTCTTGGCTTGGGCGGAATACGTCCCGATACGCACTTGGGCAAGGCTCGCCAGGGAGAAGCGCGTTTCGGTGAGATTTCCGAGAAAAGAAGCCTTTAGAAGAAGTCAACCTGATTGGGCTGAAGGTAGGAGTAATGGAAGCCCTCGTATACGCATTCCTCGACTTGCGGGTTGTTGGGCAGCGCAAGAGAGTTGCCCTGCTTATCCGTGCAAAGCGACCAGAGGTATATCTTTCTGTTGTCCCGAAACATCTCGACGAGCGACAAGTGACTGTTCCCCAAGAACCTCTTGCCGAGCTTGCAGATAAGCCCGAATGGGAGAAATGGCGAAGCGGTGTTGTGTATCTGAAGGGTTTCTATGAAGTAAATGGAGTAGTCGGACTTCTGGTAGTGAATGTATAGCTTGTAGCCGTCAACTACGGCCTCTCGCGCCTTAAAAAGACCCAAGTCATCCTCCGTGGTAAGGGGGGCCATGGGGAAGTTAAAAGGAACAAGTACCTCGCCGAGAGACTTCATGCCTCTCACAATCTGGTCGAGTTTTTCAGGCCTGTATATGCCCATATTGGCTCAAGTCCTAAAGGTTTCGCTGTACACGCTTCTGTCGACCCGCTCCTCGCCCCTGCAGTCCACCATGTCGAGAATCTGCCTGACAGAGGGCTTTCTAGCCTTGATGCCGAACAGGCTGTCCTCTTCGCCGTCGTCGCAGTTGTCATGCAGCCTGTCCAAGAACCAGTCTTTCACCTGGAGAAGCCCAGGCGAAAGGTCGTAGTGGCTAGTCAGTCCCAGAAATTCAAAAACATCCTTCGGGTCGAGCCAGCAGTAACCCGACCACCTATCACCGGGATGATACGGATTGGGCATGCCAGCCTGTAGTGCCCTTTCCATGAAGAAGAGCAGTAGCCTTATCCAGTTCTTGCACATGTAAGGGTCAAGGCAGCACTCGGAGTCCATGATTCTGAACTCAATCGTTTTTCTCTTGGCGTTGAAGTAGTGGTATGTGTTGATCGTGTAGTACTTGAACAGCCCCAACTTCCTGATGAGGCCGTCATGGGGCATGAAACCATCCTCGAGCCTCTCGAAGGCCTCGCTCTGGGCGAGAAGCTGGCAGTACTGATTCCTCTTCCTTGAGAAGGGAACGCTGTCCAGAAAGACGGGCTCGCACTTAACCCACCAAGTGAGTATTGTCGCCAACTCACGGTCGCCAAGGTCAGAAACATCAACGTGGACATGGAAGGAGCAGCGGCCATCTGACCTGATTCTCGGGTCTTCCCCGAGGCGCTCAACCACCCTGCAAAGCTGCATTAGGCCCAGCCAGCCCTTGAGGACAGGGGAGCAGACCTCCATGCCGCAACTGCTGTCGGGCTTCACTACCCAAGAAACATTGTTGTGGTCGTAAGCCCACTTGTGTACTTGGACCGGCTTTTTGCTCGCCGAACGCACGACCTCGGCGACGTCATGTATGCCCTCTGGCAGCGAGCCATCCAACGGCCTGCTGGCGTCGTCGAACGCGTTCAGTTCGATCTCGGCGCCGAAACGCCTTTTGATGTCCAGGCTCAGTCGCTCTCGGTAGCCGTCCATCGGGGCCTCCACAGGTTAAATTATATAGGCAGCCATAAAACTGCGCTTATAATTAACTTGCGGGGGGATCAGCCATGATATGTCTGCTAGTCGAAACCGTTGATAAACGCAAGTTCCTCACCTCGAAAAAGAACCTCAAAGCTCTTTCAGAGTTCTACCAGCGCTTCGGCGCGACCATCAGGCTCGTCGAGGCAAACGCCAGAGGGAAGCTCCTGTCGCTGGAGAGGCTGGCGGAGGTGATATGCGACCCTCACACCAAGCCAGAGGGATTTAGCTACGACATAGTCTGCGCCGACCCATACCTTGACTCCAAGCAACAAAAAAGAGCTTTGGAAAAGACTGCAAGGACTCTTGAAAAACTGCTATTGTCAGGAAAGCAAGTAGACCTGAAAAAGTTCGCCGACAAAACCAAGATGCCCTTGACCTCAGTTAGGCGCTGCATAAATAGTCTGCGGAACTCCCTTGCCTCGGCCGGAAAGACCGTGGCCGCTATAAAGCCAGGCGTCTATTGCATAGATGCCAGTTACAAATTCAGATAAACCACTAGGAGAACATGCAAGATAAGTATGATTTTGAGATAGCTCTTCCGGTGGACACCGACATTCGGAAGATCAAAAAAAGGATCGATGACTTCAAGCGCCACGGCTTGCAAAACCACGAAAAATTCCGAATAAAGCTAATCCTGTTAGCCTCCACAAATAACAAGCGGGAGGATTCCGCCGATGGATGGCCATCCAACTTCGACGTGACGCACATCAACACTCCGTACCACAACGTGGCGCAGAGAATATACCACTACTACCTAGAGATCATTCAACCAAACAAGGCAGACTGGTACGTGAGGATCGACGAGGACACCATAACCGACCTTGAAGGACTGCACGAAAACCTCCAGCGTGGCTACGATCCCGAACGCGAGTACCACATCACCAGCAAGCTGAACTGGGACGGGTGTGATATAGACGAGCACATACTCGACAACATGGGCTACGACTGGTGGTACATCAACTGCCACTGCAGGCGGGGCAGCGTCACTCCGCCACACGAGCAAGAGGTGAGCGTGACGTCAAACAAGGCCATAGCAAGGGTCTGCGAGAGCAGCGTGGCGAGGGAATACCTTGAGAAGCGCATCAAGATCGGCGGAGGCTATGGTGACCACAGCCTATGCCACATGCTGAAGATGAACAAGGTTCACCCCCATGAGGCCTTCTTCCTCACACACGAGCCGCACTTCTTCAACCAGAGCATTTTCGGCGGCGTGTTCAACCATGTGCACTGGATATGCCATGACCGCACCCCCGAGGCGATCAAGTGGCTGGATCAGCTAGACCGCAGACCGTGTCCCGACGTCGACAACAAGCTGTTTGTCATGGGGCACAGGAACAAAGAGCGGCGCATTTTCTGGTTCAACTCAAAGAAGGGCATCCAGAGCTACTACCCCGCATACCATCGCAGGAAAGAGGGCGAGGTCGTTGGAGTCTGGAGCATGCGCGACGGGGAACTTGTGGTATACACGCCGAACCCAGAAAAGCAGTTCGCCGTCTTCAACAAGGTCGAAGACGGCGTCTGGATGAAGAACCAAGTCTACATAGAGAGGCTGGACTAGCCCTCAAGCTCCTCGTCTATGCTCTCATCGTCTGCATCGGAAACGGAGTTCAGCTCAACGTCGGCGGCATCCTCTGCCCTGCTGCTCAAAGCCTCCTTGTAAGGCTCCAGATATGCCTCGACTTGCTCCTTGGACGACGCGTCTATGAGCGCAGGACACTTCAGAAGCACGTCGATCGGGATGTCGTTCCGCTCAAGGCTCGCACGGAACTTAACCTCCTCGCCGTTGCTGAACCCAGGTCGAACGAGGTAGCTTCCTGCGCCCTTCGCTGCCTCAACCCTGTCGGCATCGAGCAAGCAGCTAAGCAGCCCCGAGATGGGGTTGATTCCCTTGTCGAACAGAAGCTGAACGTTTTCTGACTCCACAAATGGCCTGTGGGTCTTGTTCTTGACATTCTTCAGCTTTACGTTGATGCCGAGAATCTTCTTCTTGGTGCCGCTGATTTTCTTCTCTATCTTCAGCTGAGTCTTGGTCTCCAAACGGCAGGAGGCATAGAAAGGGAGAGCGTTTCCTCCCCCGGCGGTGGTCTTGGTCGGCACATAGGTGCCGATCTTGTCCCTAGTCTGGTTGAGGATCACCACGGTCGCGTTGTAGCGCTCCATGACCGTGTTGAGCTTCCTGAGCTCACGGGAGCAGATTTTGGCTCGCTCGCCAGGCTGCTCGTTGGCGCCCACGATTGCCTTGAACTGCGTCTTGGTGTAGCCCTCTGGCAAATCGACCTCACGCAGCTCTCTGGCTGACGGGGACACGCCGATGGAGTCATACACGATAACGATCGGGACGTCGTTGCTAGTCTTCTCGCGTACCTTCTCGCAAACCTTGTACATCTTGGCGAAGACGTCCTCAAGAGTTTCGGGAGTGTACCTGAGTATCCTCTTGAGGTTGCAGTGCGAGGCCATCTGGATGAACTCTTTGTTCGCACTGTTCTCGCAGTCCATCAGCACGGGGACGCCCTTCATCTTCTGCGTGCCGAACAGGATGTTCGCGCCGAAAAGGGACTTTGAGCTGCTGTTGGGCCCATAGATTTCGGTGAGCTTGCCGCCGGGGATACCGCCCGTAATGAACTGTCCCGAGCAAATGTAGTTCAGGGCTAGCGAACCTGTGTCGACGAAGTATTTGACGCTGTCGATGCTGTCCAACACATCGCCGCCAGTCTCCTCCGCAAGCGACTCAAAGAACCCGTCATCAACGCCCTCGCTCTTTTTCTTAGCCATTTTTCTCTCCTTTCTGATCTCAAAAGCACGAAAAGAGGGCGCCGGACTTCTGTCCGGCGCCCTCATGGATGACTAGCATCACTTGAAGTCTTCTAGTTCCTTGAGGAAGTCCTCGTCTGCGTACTCGTCAGGCGCCGGAGCCTTCGGGGCTTCAGGCGACGAGCTGGAACTCTTGGCGAGGCTGTCGCGAACCCTTTCCGGCGCTGCCGCAGGAGCCGGCGCTGACCCAGCCGTCCTGAACTCCTCGAGTTCGGTGTCGGCTGCATCGGCCCCCTCATTGACAAGGCCCAAGTGAACACGCAAAGCGTGCTTGAGCTCGTCGGAGTTCTTGACGACCCGCAGAGCCTGGAGGTCGTGCATGTTCTCCAGCCACTTCTCGATCTCGTCGAGGGATCCGAGCGGAGAGGGCTCCTCGAACTTCGAGTTGTCGTAGTTCGGGTACTCCTGGCCGCCGCCGCCCTTGACGACCTTCTTGACTACACGGAAGTCGCGACCGTCCTTCACATGGGTGACGTCGCCGAGGGCTTTCTCCCCAGCCACCGAGTCGCCGAGCATGGCGCGAAGAATCTTCGCATGCACCGTCTTGCCGCAGCTGTAAATCTTCGGGCCTGCGTTCTTCTTGACGTTCCCGTCCTTGTCCTTTTCGGCACGGACGATGACGTTGTAGTAGTAGCGCTCAACGGGCTTGATGGCTCTTGCCTGCTGCTGCAAGTCTTCCTGGGCCTTGCCCGAGAGCTTCTCGGACTTCTGCCACAAATCGTTGTAGTACTTGCAGATGATGCAGTCACCCATCCACTGCTGCTTGCCACGGGTGCCCATCTGCAAAGTGCGTGGGCAGTGGTAGGTGCGCTTGTTCCTGCCGGCGGGGTTGTTGAGGGTATGGACCCTAGTCACGCAGTAGAACTGCTGGCTCTTCCGCTTAGGGAGTATGCGGAGAATTACGAACCCGTCGCGCTCAGGCAGGCGAACGTACTTCTCTAGTCCCTCGCCTTGCCCTTGGCCGGCGCCGGGCTCCTCGCTTACGCGCTGCATCTCCTGACGCAGCTCGTTCAGGTCAAGGGCCTCGTAGTCAATACCCATAGTGATACCTCAGTGAGAAAGTGGTGTGTTAGTGATGTGGGACTTGTTTGATGTCATCTCACTCATCCCACACAAGACTATCGCACGGAGGATCGAAAACTTTTAGAGCAAATTTCCATATTCAATAATTTTGCGGTTTAAAACAAAATTAACTCTGCTTTACAACATCATTTTCGATATTATCAGAGATTTCTTGCTTAACATCGGAATTGGGTTCGGGCAAACCCTCGACGCTAGATGGATCAAGGTTTTCCGTTGCGTACTGATGCAGTTTTTTCTGGAGCGCGTCCATTTTGTCTTTGATGGTTTTGAAGCCCTCTGCTTCAAGCTGCTCATTCACGGTCTTGCGGCTCGCCTGCTCCCTGTCGTACTCGGTCTCCAGCTCCTTGAGAATCTCGAGATTCTTTTTGAGCTTACTAACGACCTTCTGCTCACGTTCAGCGAGTTTCCTCTCCGCTGCATCGGGGTTCCCAGGCAGAAGCTGCTGGACTTTTCCATGCTCCAGCTGCTGCATCTCAATGTCCTTGATCAGTTCCTCGCGCATGGCTTTTCGCTCAGCGCGAATCTCCTCGCGACGCTCAAGCACCCTCTGGCGCACTGCCTTCTCGCGAAGCTTCCTTTTCTGGGGGTCTTTTCTAGCCTTGGACATGACTGCTCCTATCTTCTTGGCCTTAGGTCTGGAATGCTCGGATCGACGCTGGCGTTGCCCCAAAAGAGCTTGCCGCCCTCCCGCTCCTGGGGAGACTCGCTGAAATTCAACTCCCTGTCGGCAAACAGGTTAATGTTCGCCGGCACGAAGTAGGTGTCCGAAACGGTCTGGTCGCGCCCGAGATCGTCAGTCACAAGGAAGACCTCGCCGATGCCGCTCTTGCTCATCTTCTTTTCAAACACCGGGTACTTCTTGTTCTCGGTGAATTTGAGCCCCAGCTTCTTAGCCTCAAACAGCTGCTGCGGCTCGGGCGCGAAGAGGACGAAATCTATGGGTCTACGCTGCCTCTGGGGGGCGACGTTAACCATCTGCTGGGGCGTTTGGGCTGTGGCTGATATGCTCATCTGCTGGGACGGCGCAGCATGGGGAAGCTGCAACGGCTGGGGCTCCTCCTCAACGGCCACGACGGTAGCGTCGCCGCCGTGGTCGAAAAGGAACTTCTTGTTCTTGAGAACTATGCCGCCCTTGGTTTCCTTGAAGCTTATTTGCTTCTTGCTTATCTCGAATACATCCACCCCGACTATAAAAATGTCCCTTCGGGCGTACTGACCCATGACTGCGGCAGCAAGCTTCTCAAGCGGGACGTCCTCCAAGGGGTCCCCGACCTTCCTGGAGAAGGTCTTGACCTCGTCCCTGTTGTATTCGTTGTCCACTTTTTCGTGGTAGCTGAACCTGCACTCGTATCCCACTGACTCCTCCGTATTATTTCTGCACCAGACCCGTGCCGTATCTCGTGGGGAACGTGTGGCCCCTCCTGTTTTTGCTCTCGCAGAAGTTGAGGAATCCTTCGGAGCAAAGGCGGTTTTTATTTACATTTTCGCAGACAATTATACCATTGTCGGATATGTGAGGCCAAACGAAGTCCAGATACTCCAAGAGCTTATCGGAATCTGGCGCGTCAGTCACCAAGCCCATATCGAAATTCGTGCCGGAAAGCAGACCTTCGAATTCCAAGTCATATAGACCGCCCACGTAGAAATCACGCCTCCCCTTCATTGCGCGCTTGATGTTCTGCCTGCCCAACCTGACCGAAAAATAGTCGTCCCTCACCTCCCTGAACCCCAAAAACCTTGTGGGAGTCTTGCAGGAGATGCACATTGCGCCTGCCAGAAGCCCTAGGTCGAACCCCAATTCCACGATTGAATCGGGGTTCACCCTCTTGCCTAGCTCGTAGTAAAAACCCGAATAGCGGTGGTCAAGGTAAGAGGGGGACTTGCGAGACATCTCGTCTATCACGCAGAACCTGTCCAGCAATGCCTTGCCAGTGATTTTTGGGCTTTCCAGAGCGACCAAGAGATCGCTTTTGAACTCCTCTATCCTTGTCGAAATCATCGATACCCTCAACGGCTACAGGATATATGAGTAATGAACGCTCTACATGTTTATTTCGAAACAGGGGCAGTAGGCGACACCGCCATAAACCTGTGCCGATACAACCGTGCGATGCTTGACGGCGGATACGACTGGGTCGTGGTGCACACGAGCAAGTTCTTCAGGTACTCGGACCCCGACAGAATCGGATGGTCCAGCCCAGTCGTGAGGGAAATACTCAAGAGAGCGACCTTCATACACGAGGTGGTATATGACATCGACTATACCAACCCGTCCACATGGACTAAGAGCAGAAAGTATGGCGTCCCGATCCAAGAGCCTTACGCCAAGTCGGATCACAACGACATCAAGAGGCTGTGCGACCTAACTGAGTTCATTCCCGACCACGAGCCCGGGCCCCTTCGGGCCATAATTCACCCGGTAAGCCTGAAGTACAAACCGCTGACTCACCTCGACGACTACGTCCCGACATGGGACAGGTGCGTCGGCATGCTGAAAGAGAAGGGTTACGATGTCGTGCTGGTAGGCTCGGACGAAGATCCCGTGCATCGAACGATGAGGCCTGAAACCTTGGATTTGTGCACAAATATGATCGGCAAATGGACCTTGCTGCAGTCTCTAGCGTATGCGATCTACAGATGCCAATGGGTGGTCGCATGCGACAGCTGGGCATCTATATGGGGACCGGCGGCCAAAGTGCAGACCGTCTGCGCCTGGGGACATAGGATGGAGTACGGCCAAGACTTCTTCATAACCGATTTTATGGGCAACCGTGACTTTTATAAGCATGGGTGGTCTTCGCAGAAGGAATACTGCGATGCGCTTTTGGCCGCACACATTGGCGAGAAGCTGAGGCAATCGGGGCAAATCGGGAGCTGACATGAAATACGACGTGATGGTGGTGGGTGCCGGCTTCTTCGGCGCGACTTTTGCGCGCAAAATGACAGACGCCGGCAAACGGTGCCTGGTCATAGACAGGCTGCCTCACGTCGCAGGGGCATCCTTCGACAGAAAATGGGACAACGGCATCATAGTCGGGGAATATGGGGCGCACATATTCCACACACAGAGCGAGGAGGTCTGGGAGTTCATCAACAGGTTCGGCACGATGGAGAACTTCATCAACAAGCCGAAAGTGCTCTCTGGCGGCAGAGTATACTCCTTCCCCATCAACATGATGACCATGCACCAGCTCTGGGGCGTGGTGACTCCGGCAGAGGCTTGGGCAAAGATACAGAGCGTCAGAGTCCCATGCGAGAACCCACGAAACTTCGAGGAGTGGATTCTCGACAAGGTGGGAAGGGAACTCTATGAGATGTTCTTTTATGGATACACGAGGAAGCAGTGGCTCAAGGAGCCATCAGAGCTTCCGGCGTCCATCATCCAAAGACTGCCGATCAGATTGACATACGAGGAAAACTACTTCACGACGAAGTACCAAGCCATGCCCAAGGACGGCTACGGCGACCTCGTGTCGAACATGCTGGAGGGCATCGACGTTCACCTCGGCGTGGACTTCTTCGACCTTCGTGATGACTGGAGAAAGAATGCCCACATGCTCGTCTACACGGGACCCGTGGACAAGTACTACGGATACCAGCACGGGCGGCTTGAGTACAACACGCTGCGATTCGAGCACAAGACCTACCAAGGTGACTTTCAAGGAAATGCCGTGTTTAACCACGTCGACCTCGGCGTCCCCCACCTCCGCACGATCGAGTGCAAGCATTTCCACGACAAGCGTTTGGCCAAGCACTACGACCCGAAATCGGTGGATTCGGGCGACACCGTCGTGACCTATGACATCCCGATCAGCTTCAAAGACCACCCCGAGCCCTACTACCCCATACGCGACGACAGGAACAGCGAGATATACAACCGCTACATGGACATCAAGAAGGGCGAACCTGAGGTGATTTTCGGAGGCAGGCTAGGCGAGTACAAGTACTTGGACATCGACCAGACCATCGCCTCGGCTCTCACGAAGGCGAAGAACCTGCTGGGGTACAACCAGTAAAAAGGTGCGGGGAAGGCTTCCGTCTCCGGGCCTTCCCCGCCTGCCTTGGAACGGCCTTTCGGGCCTATTTGGGCAATCCCCGGCTGCTGCCTCGGGCATACCAGCCCCGCACTGGGATTTTACCCCGCCGCCGCCTGCGATCCAGCCTCCGTGCGGGCAGCCTGAACGCTCAAAAGCGGCAGCGTGAGATGAGGGTTTCCAAGGACGAGGTATCTATGTTCCGTCTAGTCAAAAAGAAGGACCGCAGGCCTGTCACGCTACGAGAGCACCACTCCAGGAGGGATCGCGTGCTCGTGAAGAGAAGGGCCGGAGGATTCGGCGACATCCTCATGCAGAGGATGATGTTCGAGGACATGTCTAAATGCTTTGCAGGGATGCAGCTTGACTACTGCTGCCCCGACTCGTTCATCGAATTCGCGATGGAGAACCCCTTCTGCAGGACAATCAGGCTTAAAGACGCCATCGACAGGAATTACGGGGCCGTCTATGACATCACTACGGCCTGCCGGGTGCATGAGTCGAAATTCGGCGGGGACAACAGCAAGCATCGCAGCGACATATGGGCAGAGCACTGCGGCGTTGTCCTTGAGCGCCATGAGATGCACCTGCCTTTGGACGAGTCGCTTGTGAAGTCTGCCAAGGCGACCCTCGACGAGGACAACTACGAGTGCCAGCCAGCCGTTCTCCTTGCTCCGCAATCCACGCTTGACGACTTTGGCGCTAACAAGAGCCTGACGGACTGGCAAATCAAGGGTCTGGTGAGCAGGCTAAGGGGCATGGGGTTCTGGGTTTATTCCGTGCACAGCAGGCACATAGACGCGCTGACGGAGCTGGGAGTTAAACAGTTCGTCAACGTGACATGCGACTCCTGGAAGTACCTGACGGCAGCGGCCGACTATGTGATATCAGTAGATACAGGTACTTTCCATTTGGCTGGAGGGATGAGGGCGCCTCTGGTCGGGGTTTTCACTTTTACGGACGGGAAGGTTTACGGCAAATACTACGACTTCGTACTGGTTCAGAAGCACAGAGACAATGGAGACTGGGCCTGTGGCCCATGCTTCGTAAAGGATGCCTGCCCCAAAAGCAAGGCGGCCCTGAAGCCATGCCTCACGGAGCTCTCGGTTGACTCAATCATGGAGGGGTTCAGGAAAGCGCTGGTGAAGTGGCCTTCTGAGCGTTCAGCTCGTAAAGCCGAAGCAGCACGCCTGCCTCTGTGAACAACTGCTTTGAAAGATCGAAGTCGTGCTGCCATCTTGGGTTGTCGTTCTGGGGAGCGACGACAGTAGTGATTCCCTTCTGTATTATCATGCTTGCGCAAGCAGCGCATGGCATCATAGGCCAGACGTAAATTGCACAACCCTTGAGCGAAGCAAGATTTGAGAACATCAGCGCGTTGCGCTCTGCGTGGACAACCATCTTGTACTTGATGTCACGGTTGTGCAGCCTTTCCTCGGTATCCTCGACGCCTCGTGGGAGGCCATTGTAGCCCACCGACACGACCCTCCTGTCGGGGTCGACTATAACGGCGCCAACCTTTGTGGACGGGTCCTTGGAGGCGGTGGACACATACTCCGCCAAGCCCAGATGCCACCTGTCCCAGAAGAGAAGCCTGCTCAAGAAACGACCTCCAACCCGTACTCGTCGATAGAGAGCTTTTTCAGTCTAAACCTGTACCCATCATGATCGGGGCCGAAGTGGTGATGCTTGATGCCCGTCGCCAAAAAACCGAGACTCTTAAAGAACTGGTGCGACTCTAGCTGCCTATCGCTCACCATGACCTCTGTGAAAGCCGGACCGTCCACTTTGTCCATCTTCTTGAGAAGGTGCCGCACCATCTTGGAGCCAAGGCCCATGCGCCTCTTGGAGGGGTGAACGACAACGCTTACCAGACCGAAACGCCCTGGAGAGTGGGTAAACATCAGGTGGCCTACGACCTCGCCGTCGTACTCCACAACGAAACCATTGCTGTTCTTGGATCGGAGGCAAATCTCGAAGTCCTCTGCCTCCCAAGGGTTCTCTATGCAGGCAGACTCGATGTCGACCATCCTCTGGATGTCACGGGACATGCACCAGCGAACTTTGCCCTTTTGCTGCCTTACCACTATTGAGGGACCTCATGCGTCTGGCGATGTTGTCAATCTTGGCGACGCTCGCGTCGCTTTGGTCTCGAAGAGAATAAACATTCCAGACGGTTAAATCAAGGTCACTGGGCTGAACGCTGAAGAGATCGCATATCGAGAGGAAGGCGCGCTCCAGCTCTGCATACTTATTTTTGGACGGTGATGACTTCGGCACATCGAACCCGCAGTCGCCAAGGAACCGGAGCATATGGACATCAAGCCCGGCGCACCTGAAGCCGGCTCGGCTGTGCATCGCAAAGCACCTTGATGTCTTCGGGCCGATGCCGGGTATGGCTTCCAGTTGCTTCAGCGAGCAGTTGCGAAGGTCTATTCCTGACGCAGCGAGCGCCGTGAAAGTCCTGCTCTTATTGCGCCAACAGCCTATGCCTGCGGCGCGCATGGCCTCCGGAAGGGAGCCTGAACGCACAAGAGCCCTGATCTTTCCGAAGGGGGAGTCTCCGGCAACTGAGCAAAGCAGCCTGTCCAACGCTCGCGCTGCGGAAACGCCGTTCTTTCCGGCAGCGCATACCCAGAAAAGGATCACCTCCTCCAGGCCATGCGTGTCGAGGTCGTAGTTGGTGACCTTGGTTGGATCGACAGGCACTTAGTTGTTCCTGAGAAAGTCCTCTGCCGAGGAGGTGTCGGGCAGTCCGGGCGACTCGTAAATGTCCCTGTTGAGTATCTTCATCTCATGGCGCAGCGTGTGGCCACGGTTCTGGGCGTTTTCGTGGTTCTTGTCCCACGCGCGAAGGTGAGCCTTGATATGCCCGACCGCCTCCTTGCGCTCGACGACCCTTTTGCGAGCAGCCACGACATCGACAGAGGCCGTCGCGAAAGCCTTGGCGTAGTTGTCGCTGTTGCCTTGATCCTTGGACTCCATGAACTTGAGGCTGTAGAGAGCCTCGGCGTCGATGTCGGCCTCAAGCATCTCCTTCTGGGCGTGCTCAAGCTGCTTTCCGAGGTAGTCAACCCAGCCGTACTCGTGACCCATGTACTCATGCAGACTGTTCTCGCTGTACCGCATGTTTGCGGGGTCGAGGACAACATCCCTGTTGTTGACCCTTACGGTCACCTTCTCCAAAGGGGCTTCTTTTGCCACGACATAAACTCCTGTTTGGGATTATTCAATCACCTTGAAATCGCCGCTGCCGATAACTTTCCAAAAGTTCTCATAAACCTCATCGTAAAGCGACTCCGGAATCTCCTCTACGTCCTCCGACAAGCCGTCGAAGTCGGCATAGTCAAATGAGACGAGGTTCTTGGGCTCGTCAAAGAAACGAGCCAATGATGGGTCGCCCTTGGCGATGCCATGAAAGAAGGCGCCGAGGTCCATGCTCCTCTCCTGTGCGGATCTCACGGCAAGCTGAGTGAGGGGTAGGGTCACGGAACCAACGAATCGGCCGGGAACCTCTCGCTTGTCGATGTCGCTCATGGACCCCGTTTCGTATTCCTTGACATATGTGAAGTTGAGGCCCGGCGGCTTGAAATTGACCTGGAGGGCAGGCTTGCTGCCCACACGCATCATCGCCTCGCAAAACTGCTTAAACGTTCTCACGCAACACCCCCACGATCTTGCATTCCCTGTTGGGAAACATCACCCTCGCCTTCTGGGAGGCGGCTGCCTCGTCGGCCGCATCTACCACGGCCAGAACGGATTCGGTGGGGTGGTCCGTGTACTCGTTCAGGACGCACTCCACAATCTTGTACTGCTTCATTTTCAAGCCTCGTAGTTGTTTTCCTGGTCGTCGGCCTCAACGAATCCCTTCTTGCTCCGCTGCTTCTTCTGGGGGGCCTCCACGTTGTCCATGGATACCTCCTCGGCCTTCTTCTCCTGCACCAGGTTCATCTTTTCACGGTATCTATCCTTGGTGATCTCAAATAAATCCAGCGTGCCCTGCCTGTAATCCACGCCGATCTTGAAGGCGAATCGCGACTTGCCGTTCCTGTGCTTGATGACGAATACGCGCGCCACCTCCGCCTCCTTCTCTATGACCTGCTGGTTGAGGCTCCAGAAGGCGTCGAGGGGCTTGAACTGGTCGAAGCTCGTGCCGATATTCGATTCGTCTATGAACTGCCCTATCTCAAGCTTTGCGGCGCTGGAGTTCGGCTGGACGCAGGTCAAGGTGCAGTGTTGCTTCTCGACGCCGAAGCCACGAAGGTCGCGAAGTATCCTGTAGGCGGACTCATACTTCTTGACGTTGGGGTCGTCCTTCATCTCGCCGACGTAGTCGACTATTATGAGGTTGGGCTTCCAGCCCCGGAGTTCCAACTGGGAGACATATGCCCTTATCCCATTGACATCAAGCATACCGCCAGGGAACTGCTTGATGTGGAGGAGGTTGGGGTCGGCCTTGTCCCTCTTGAACTCCTCGATCTCACGGATGATGTCATCCTTGTTCTCGCGAAGAGCGTTGATATTCCTCTTGGCGAACTGACTGGTGAAGCGCTGCGATATGCCAAGCTCATCCATCTCCATGGTGAGATACAAAACCTTGTGGCCCAGCATGACATTTGCGACTGCGGCCTTCACAAGAGCTAGGGACTTACCCGTGCCCGGCAACCCTATCCAGCTCCCGATCTGGCCGGGGAAGAGACCGCCTCCCGTGAGGGCGAAATCTATGCTCGGGAACCCGGTGGTGAACCTGTCCTTCCCGAGGAACACCTCCTCCATCCTTCTGAACATCTCCTCGATGTTGTTGAAGTACTCCAGACCGGGCTCATAGTTCTTCTCTATCGACATCGCCGAGCGCATCGACTCGTACACGAAGCTCCACGTCTTCTCGTCCTCCGGTGCAGCCTGCATCTTCTCAAGGCAGTTGTGAAAGGCTATCTTCACCGCCTGCACCTTGGCGAAGTAAGTCACCTTGTCAAGCAGATAATCCCTCGTGTCCAGCGCAGGGACGTAGTAGTCGTACAGCGACTCGAACTCAGCGAGATGGCCCAGCCGTATGCTGCTCTCGCGCTCCTTGAGGGCCTGCTCCATCTCCTGCTGGAGGACGAACCTCGGCGGTATCGCCTTGCGGGTGTTGAAGTAGGCCATGAGCAGCTTGCAAACGAGGACGTGCGCCTCGTGGGTAAAGTACTCGGGCTTTATCTTGTCGGCGGCCTGCACGAGCATAAAGCTGTCAGTGAGCAGCATCCCGAGCAGCTTCTTCTGGAATGTATCGTCCCAGGTATACTTGGGCTTGACGACATCGCCCTGCGTCATCGCCTCAAGTTGAGCCTGCTCTTCCGGTGTCAGATCGCGCATGTAGTGGGCCTCCCCCGACATTCTAGACCGTCGGGGGGGCTATGCGCAAATCAGGCAGAGAGCCCGTGGAGGTTGGCCTTCGCCTTGTCGCCGCCGGCCATGATCTGGTCGAACATCGTCATGTACCACTTGGTCAGCTCGGGCAGCATCTGCGGAGGCAAAGCCCCCGGCTTTGTCCAACCCTTGGAGGCCATCATCTGCTGCAGCTCGTCGGCGAACTTCTTACCCATCCTGACGCCGTAGGAGTCCTGTCCCTTGTCGACGCCCAGGTCATGTGTGCGCTTGGAAAGGTTGACCTTGTGCTTTGCAGCCCAGCCTGCGACGGCCGACTTGACCTCGTTGATAAAGTTCGTCGTCGCCTGCTTGTCGGGGCCGGCCTCCAGGTGAACCACGAGCCTGTCGTTCTCCTCGACGTACTTCCAGAGGTCGGTTGGAATCTTGAAACCGATCTTGAGGTTGCTCTTGAGCGCAACCCCTTGCAGGGTCATGAAAAGGTCCCTGAAACCGTTGAGCATGCCTATGATGCTGTCTTTGTCATGCCCAGGGGTGAAGTAGAGCTTGGGGGTTTCCGGCTGATTGAGGAGGTTGCCCTTGCCTGCAGGATACCACTCCGCCCATGAGCCCGCCTTGTCCGGCGCGCTCGCGATAAGCTGCTCCCAAGCGTTGTAGGCGGGCGTCCACTTGTCGCCCATCTGCGCCCTAACCTGCTGCTCATCTGCGGTCGAGGCGTTCTTGCGCATCTGCATATACGTGTAGTCGCCAAGGCCCTTGAAGTTCAGGTCCTGGATATACTTTGAAACGTGCTTCGGGTTGAGCTCAATGCGCTGCTCCTCGGAGAGGAGCCAAGTCTTGAATCCGGCCATCTAAATCCCCCTGTGGGAATATCTAGGCCGGAAGAAGCTTTTTCTATCCTTGGCCCGACTGGAGGTAGTCGTACTCGCTGAGGCTGACCATGCCGCTGCGAATGGCTTTCTCGCGCGTGATTTTCTTGCCCATGCTCTTCTGCCCGTTCCACACGATGGCCTTGCAGTAGGTCGCGAACTTGGCATCAAGGTTCAGGGGTGCGGACTTGTCGGGTCGCTCGTGCTTGGGGACTATGGACCTAACAAGCTTGTCCAGCAGTCGCTCCTGAAACTTCCCGTACTTCTGCCTGTTCGCGCCGTGTCGGGTGCGGTTCTCCCAGAGCTTCTGGAGCTGCTGCACGATCTGAACGACGAACTTGTCCTTGGCATGGCGATTCACGGCCTCGAAGCACTTCTCGATGTAGACTTGGCGCTTGTAGTAGGAGCCAGCGCGCAGCATGGACATCTGAAGCTCTTGCTTGATGTCCTCGGCGTCCTCAACCAAGTTGTTGTTCGAGTTCTTGTGCTTAAGCTCGTGGGCTGCGTGCCAGCACAGCTTGCTGAACTTCTTGTCTAAATCCTGGAACTCCAAGTCGGTGATGGGGAACTCGCAGATGATCTCTCGCATTTTGACCTTCCGGATAATGTTTTCAGGTTTTTGGCCTCACGGGCTTGAGCTCGTTGAGGTTGGAGCCGGCCTTGCAGCTCACCTTGAGCTTGAGTCCAGGCCACAGGTCGCACTCCGAGGTTAGGACCCCGTGTGCCCTCGCCAAGACCTCACGCCAGACGCCTTTGTCGACGTAAAGGACGTAGCCGTCATGAACAGTATAAGCGATATGCGCCTTGTCGTTTATAGCGAAATATAGGTTTATAAGCTTCTCAAGGCATATCGCAGAGGCTGGTGACTGCACGGCGAAGTTGCGGGCAAGGTAGCTCTTGCCCTCGGGGAAGTTCCGCCTCGCCTTGCCGAAGACATCGCGAACGCAGCCCGAGCCTTCGAGCTGCCTTTCGTGCGACAGCACGAACTCATTCGCCTCGGCGAATTCCGACCGTATTCTGCGCACGATTTGTTCTGCTTTACCGTGGTCAATCTGGCACGAGCGTGCCAGCGAGGAGGGCCCCTGTCCGTATATAACCGGCAAGAACATTTTTTTTGCGAGCTCGCGCGATCCATCCACGCACTGCTCCCCGACCACGGCCTCGTATATCGCGCAGTAGATGTCCGGGTTCAGGCAGAGATTCTTAAGCTTGGAGTCCCCGCTGACGTGGGCGAGGGTGTACACCTCCATCCCACGGAAGTCGAAGGAGAGGAAAATCTCGTCGTAGGCGATTGGTCGGAGGTTGGCCCTGAAGTCTGGCTTCATGGCATGGGGCACGTAGCCCAGAAGAAACGCGTCGGAGCAGCGCAGGCGGCCGTTCTCCTGGCCGTCGATCTCGTAATTGGCATAAACCTTGGCGTCCCGTGCCTTGTCGAGAATTCCCACCGTCTCAAGCCTCGGGATGACCGTGGTGGTGAGGGGCAGAAGCACGTTCCTGTAAATCTTTTCGGCGAGCTTGTAACCTCCCTCCTGCACCAGCCTTCGCAGCCTTGACATCGCCTCGTTGAAGGACTGTGGCGGCTCGGCGCGCACACCGTTATAGGACTCCAGCAGCTTGAGGTCTATGAGGCTGCAGGACACGGCGAGTGGAACGCCTGTCTTGGCCAGCACGTAGGAGCAAAGTTGCTTAAAGTCCCAACACAGCAACTTGCGGCCCTCTGCGAGGACGGTGATCTTGAGAAGGCTCATGATGAGCGGGAGGTTCGCTCCCGAAAGCGCTACCGAGAAGTTCTCGCCGTCCTTGCAGAAGAACTCGATCCCGCAACTGAGCTGCTTGTCGGTGAAGTCGAGAACGGATGGGAATGTGCGAACGAACACTATGTCGTGAGCATGCTTCGACAGGAGTTCGGGAAGATCGTTTTGCATGAGGAATTTCTACCCTCGGCTTGCCGACGGACAAAGAGCAGATTGTTCGAGATTTTAACTTTAAAATCAATTTCCAGACCGAGGGGCTGACTTCAAGGAACCCTCACTCATTTGGATCCCCTTTCGAGGATCCAGTCTGGAATAATCTTTCAACGGAGGTTTCGATGTTTAAACCTATCGTCTCCGTTGTAGACCTTTCAGACAGAGAGAGAACCTTAGGAAGCAGCGACTACCAAAGCGCTTTCTTGTCCAGCGTCCTAAATCAGAGTGGCTCGCGTACTTGTCTGCTTACGCGAATCAGCCATTTTGTGGCCACTCCGAGCTTACCTAGCTGGCTGCGGGATCAACACCTCTCGTAGCGGTGTTCGCCTAAAAAGGCTACAAAGACTTACCCCGGTAGGGGCCCCGTCAGGTTTTTACGAATGACACTTCCCAGGCAGCGCATTTGCCCAGTGATGGCACAAGTGGAGAGAGAGCTCCAGTCTCAGTGTGTTGATAGTGCTGTGACAAACATGAATTCTGCTGAACACCAACATAGGTGGTCAATTGCAGAAGACGAAGCAATCGTAAGCCGGCATCTAGTCCCGTTCAACCTCAATGCGACCAAATTGTCCTTCGCCCCAAACCCAGCTCCTCTCGCGCTACTTATAATTCTGCATGAAAAGGGAAGACCTCCTTAGAATCGTCGATGACTTATGCCCTGAGAATGTGGCATCTGTCATTAAGTCATCAATTGCATCATGTTTTGATAGCCATGACATACTGACCGATCTAAGCAACGAACACGGCACCGACAAAAGCTCACACCACAAGTACACACAGCACTACAACCGCCTTTTTTCGCCGATTCGTTTCAACAAGTTGAGGATCCTGGAACTCGGTATAGGGGGCTACAATCACAGCTCCGGCGGTGGTTCGCTTCGTATGTGGAAGAGGTATTTCCCAAATTCTCTAATTTATGGGATAGACATCGAGGACAAGCGTCATTGCGAGGAAGAGCGCGTCAAGGTCTTCGTCGGCAGCCAGGATGACGAGGCCTTTATAGACCGCTGCCTTTCGGTGATTGGCCAGCCAGACATCGTCATCGATGACGCCAGCCATATAAACCCCAAGACAATAAGGACTTTCCACCTTCTGTTCCCCCACCTAAAGGTTGGCGGATACTACGCAATCGAGGACTTGCAGACTTCGTACTGGGATGAGTTCTGGGGCGTCCAGTGGCTCGGATCGCGCGACACGGAAGCGAAGCACACCGCCATGGCTTTTCTTAAGTCTCTAGTGGACGGCCTGAATTACGAGGAATTCTTGGATAACGATTACAAGCCCACCTATCTTGACAGACATGTTTTTGCCATCCATTTCTATCACAATTTGTGCATTTTGGAAAAGAAGGAGAACATGGAGGGGAGCATCATACTACCTCCGAAGTCCTTCTAGGTGAATTAAAAATGGCGAGAGTTCTTTTCTACGACCCTCATGCCAATGAAAGAGGCACCTCTGCAGCCCTTTTCGACTATGCCATTTACAACGAGTCGATTCTGGGAAACAAATCCCATGTAGCCATCGGGGCAAAAGGGGCAGGTTACGAAAGGTTGATGCGGCATTTCGATGTTTCATTCGTTTCTCAAATGAACGTTTTGAACGATTTGAACGATTTGATCGTTTTTACAGGTTCATCCCATTTCTACATGCTGAAGGCAGGCGCAAACGATGGCATTCTAGTGGACTCTGCAAAGAACCTAGTGCATGCAGTTTTCCCAATTTACGAGCCGCATGGCGATGTGTACGCATATGTTTCTGACTGGCTGGCGCGCGATTGGGGCCAGGGCAGCCCTTCGGTTCCCCACGTGATCGCTGCGCCAAGTGCCAGCGGGGACTTGCGTGAAGAACTTGGAATACCAGCGGATGCCTTCGTTTTTGGATGGTATGGTGGCGGAAATTTCGAGATTCCGTTCGTGAGGAGAGCCGTCAAGAAGGCGGCCTCCGCAAGGCCCGACGCACGCTTCCTTTTCATGAACTGCGACAGGTTCACGGACAACGAAAAAGTAGTCTTTCTTCCATGCTCGATTGATCCGACATTCAAATCGATGTTCGTCAACTCATGCGACGCAATGCTGCACGCCAACTCGCGTGGCGAGACGTTCGGTATTTCCGTCGGCGAGTTCGCCCTGAAAGGAAAGCCGGTGATCGCATACGACCTTTCGGGCACGGAGTGGGAACGTCCCGGCAAGGCTCACCTTGATCATTTAGGCGATGCCTGCCTAACCTACTCTGACTACGACTCGGTTCTAGAGCTGCTGACGAGTTTCAGTCATGCCGACGTCCGGGGCAGGGACTGGGTCAGATACAACCAGTTCACGCCCGAAACCGTCATGGATATTTTTGACAGGGTATTCCTGTCAGGGGAGGGAACCCCATGAGCGTTGAGGTCGTTGAATGTCACGAAGGCAGGTTTTCCGTCTTTTCAAACGACGCAATCGCCGATCGTCTTAAGAAGTCGGGATGGTGGGAAAGGCATTTTTCTCAAGTCTGCCAACTTATAAGGGAGGCATCCGTCGCAATCGACGGAGGATCGAACTTTGGATACAACGCCGTAGTCATGGCCAGACGCGTGGGGCCTTCGGGGAGGGTCATATGCTTTGAGCCGCAGAAGATCATGTATGAGCGACTCAAGGAGAATTTTCCGCTCAACGGCCTCGCCAACGGCGACCTTCGGATGCAGGCGCTCTGGGACACCAACTGCAGCCTGAAGATACCAAGCCTTATTTGCGATGGAGCCGACCTGGTCAACTACGGGGGCGTCAAGGTGGGGGATGGCATGCCATGCGAAGGCGTCACGATAGATTCGCTGCGCCTTCGCAAGCTCGACTTTCTAAAGCTGGATCTGGAGGGCGAGGAGGCAAGGGCCATTCGTGGCGGCATGGGAACCATACGGCGCTTCAGGCCGGTGATGCACATCGAGTATGACAGGAACTTGGAGGGGTCATCAACGGAGGCGCTTGAACTCGCCAAGGCCTTGGGCTACAGAGTTTACCATATATCCAGCGACTACCCGTCTGACCACCTCTGCATGCCCCCAGGCGACGACAGGCATGAATCGCTGGACTTGAACCTCACGCCCGTCTAGGAAGGCGCCCATGCCTCGCTCCCTATCAGCATCTGCCAGTGCCTCGGGAGGTATGGGTTGGACTTTGGCTCAACAGACTCGAAGTGGAGCTCCCTCTCGAAAAGGTCTCTGCCCTCGCGAATCTTCTCCCTGACGACATGGGGAGACGTGTACTTGGGGTCGTCGTATTCGGGGTGGGCGAAGGCCCCTATCTTGTTAGCTATGAACTCCGGGCTGCCGAAATAGCTAAAGTGCCAGCCACCCCGAGGCAAGACAGCGCAATCCTCGTACCTGGCCTGCTCGACGCTCCCTATCTCCCTCAGCCGCCACATGGGCATAATCTTCGCCATCCTCCATTTCATGGATGAGCACCTGTATCCCAAGTTGTAGTAGTAGAGGTCCTGCTCCAGAGAGTAGGAGGCCTGGCTACGCGTGGAAACCAACTTTTTTAAGGCTCCAGCATCAGGTATTTCGTCGACGTCAGAGATGTGGATCAAGTCTGATGGAGCGGCGTCAAGGTGGTTCAGCCCGCAGGATATCTGGTTCCGCTGGTACTCCTCGCGCTGCCATGGCTCGCCGTCCGGCGTGTCGTCGACGACTACGTGAACGATATTGGCTCCCGAAAACTTTGCTGCGTTCTCCTGGAAGAAAAGGCGCTTGCTCTTACCCGTGAATGTCACCATCGACTCGACTACCACGAATGCGTCCACGACGCCCGCCAACTCCTTCAGACGCATCTCAAGCAGCTTGACCTCGTTGTAGAACAGGAAGCAGTCTATGATTCTCATGTCTGCACCCTCAGCTTGCCGAATATCGATCCACCCACCATAATCTCCCTACGCTCCCTGGTAGACCATGTCGCAGTCCAGGCGGCGAGGAAGGAGTATAGCTCCTCCGCACCGACATCTGCGAGAGTAGGCATCTCCCGCTCGCGATGTCTTTGGAAGAACCTGTAGGACTCTCCTATGGGTGAGTTGCAGAGGATGTAGTCCTCGAGGGGCCACCACCATGACCTTTCATGGATGATCTTGGAGCATATTCGCCTCGCATCGGGGATTATGGACTCGCATGGGTAGATGTAGTGGTCGAGCAGCAGGGTGTCGCACACGCCGTGAGCCTCCGAGGCGTCGCCATGCACCACCTCAATCTTGGACATCGTCTCAGGGTTGTGCCTGCGGTGGAACTCTATCACGTCGGCTGACTTCTCTATGACCGTTATCTTGGTCACCTTGGGGTTGCGTAGGAGCCACTGCTCCCTGACTCCCAGCCCCAGACCGGTGCATACGCAGTGGCCCTCTGCGATGCGGTATTGAGAGTAGAGCTCAAGCGCTTCCTCGTGGGTCGAAAAGTTGTACGTCATCCACTCGAATCCGCCGCAGCTTATGGATGCCGCCTCCCTCCCTGGGAGCGCGTCGACGTTGCAGCAGGGGGGCAAGAACGTCATGTCGCCGATGACGACAGGCTTGTCGCTGAATGTCCTGAGCCATTCTGGGGGCTTGTAGTCGGCGGCCTCTAGGAAAGGGTGCATCAGAGTTCCCCCCACTTCTCGAGCATAATCGCCTTCTGACCATGCGTCATCTCGTTGTGCCTTTCACCCAGCAAGCCGTGGGACCTAGAAAACTCGTGCCTCACCCTTGCCGCAGGAACGAGGGCGTGCCGCACGCCTTCCCTCTGCAGGGTCTTCGAGTAGTTGCTGTCCTGGCACCAGAAGGAGAACCTCTCGTCAAGGGGCCTGACCCTTTCCAGCATATCCCGGCGAGCGCAGATGCACCAACCGCAGACATGGTTCTCAATCTCGTATCCGACTACGGGATCCTCTGGGGCGCGCTCGCCGTAGTAGCGCATATGCCAGTTCGGCTCGTAGGGGGAGGCGGACTCCAGCCGGTGAGAAACCATCTGGGCCACCAGGGTGGAGACCGATTCTGGCTCGAAGATCAAATCGTTATTGCACATGAGAGAGTACTCGGCCTCGCCGGCAAGCAAGCCAGCCAGCATGAATCGGTTGTAGTTGAACACGTCCTCGGGAACCAGCGTCTCGCACCCCTCGTACACAAGCCCCAAAGCTCTAGCTTCTTTGTTGCTCTCCACGACAAAAAGATTGAGCCTCATGTCGCCGCATGCGACCCTGAGTGTGTCGAGCGTCGTCTTGGTCAGATCGTGGAATTCGATGTCGGCAGTATTCGTGAGAATTATGGCGTCGACGCTGGCCGGCATCAGAAGTTCTCCTTAATGAAAGCGATCTTGGACGGATGGTCGAACAGCATCTCTGGGAACCCGACCGGCAACTCCTCAAACCCCGACCTTCCGACCTCCATCATCGACTCAACTTTGAGCTTTAGCCGCTGGAAGTTCTTCGTTCCAGCATCATGGTTGTTGTGCGACTGAATCCCCTCGTTCTCGCTAGTCCTGTCCAGAAGCTGAACGTCCGATGCGAAGCTGAGCCAGAAGCTTATTTTTCCGGCCTGGTGCAGCCTCAAGGCCTCAAACTCGAAAAGCAGGTCCTCGCCAAGAAGTTGACCCTCGTCGTAGCGGACGGACTCAGCCAGCCTTCGGCTGTAGTAGACGTGACCGCCGTTGTTGCGGGAGGCCGCCTGTCCCTCCGTGAAAATATTGTGCGCCTTGGTCCCGTATGGATATCCCATCTTGACCTCATTCGTCCCCCAGCACAGGGCGTACACGCCCTCCTTGAACTCCATGCCTCCGGAATCGGCGTGAGACACGACTTGGTCGGAAGGCTTTACGATTAGCAGATCCGTCCCCCCGTGCTGCATGATGTGTCTCTCAACCTGCCTAGCGGCAGTGGGGTAAAGAAGGTCGTCCCCGTCAAGCATGACAAGTCCGTCATGCCCGCTCCTCAAGAAGAAGGAGAGGACTTCGTTCTTTCCCTTGGACGGCGTGCCGTTTGACTGCGACACGTGGCAGGGAATCCCCATGATGCCGCACCACTCCGTGAACTCCCCTACGAAAGCCTCGCTCCTCGAGTTGACGACAGGGACAACGGAGAGCCTGTTGTGGTTAAGGTGCAGCTGGCCAAGGCAGGCCCTGACCGCTCGCGTGGCGCGCCGCATGTCACGGCTGACGAGAGGGCACATAACTAAGGACTTCATGGCGGATACATACCTTGCACGCTTCCCGTTTTTAGCAGAGAATCAAATGGCCAAAAAAAAGCAGAAAGAGATGGAGCCGATGGGCGAAGAGGCTATCCTGCGCTACGAGATGACGGACATGGAGGCGCAGGCCTTCAGGGTCTTGCTGGTTTGGCTCGACAGGAGCAGGAAGGTATTCCCAGACTGCCGGCACTCGACTCTGGGCAAGGGCGACCCGAGGAAGTCGCTCATGTTCAAGATTTGCTACAAGCTGGTGAGAGAAACTCAGGGAGTCCTTGACCAGTCGGAGTATTCGCTTTACGTGCGGGCGCAGCTGGATGTGCTTAAGCACATCGTCAAGAACTCGGGCAACCCCCTCATAGACCCCAGCTGCTTGGTGGGCGAAAAGGCCTGGCGAAGGTGGAGGCTTTGGAAAAGGCGCTACGACTCAATTTCGATGCGCTCGGAGGACGGTGGCGAGGCCTTGGCGGCCGGCGCCCTCAAGGCTTTGGATGGACTCGAGAAGACCAAAGAGTTTCTGGTGAGGTCGATGGGGCAGCTGGAGCCAGAGAAGTACCAGCAGGCCGCCTTAAACAAGAACCTGTACCGATGGATCAACCAGGGGAAGGTTTCGCCATACTATGTGGCAATGTCGCCATATGTGAGGATGGCAGCCGACAACGGGGAGCTCGCCAAGCTTAACTTCCAGCCCGACCTATACATAGGGTGCGCAACGGATGCCGTTGTGGAGGCTTTCAGGAAAATGTTCCCGCAAGAGGGCGAGCCTCTAAGGCGCGATGATTGGGTTTCCGTAGAGGATGTAGTCGAGGAGGGCGGTCCTGACGTATAGGCCGTTCCTGACCTGCCTTTCATGGTAGTCGGCCCTCGGGTCGTCATCTATGAGCGGACTGATCTCCTTGCCCCTAGGAAGGGGGTGCAAAATGGCCGCTTCGTCCTTGATCAGGTCAACGTTCCTCTCGTCGATGGCGAAGTACCTGATATCCATGTCCCCATCAGTGGCCATTCGTTCGGTCTGGATGCGCGTCATGTAGATGACGTCCATGTCCTTCAGCAAGTCGTTGGCGCACTCAACCTCAACCATCGTGCAGGGTTGCGCCCTGAGGTACTTCTCGGGCAGGCCTAGGTACTCGACAGAGCTGCCGTGGACGATCTTTGCGGGGCAGTAGAAAATCTTGCACCCGTACATGTGTAGCAGCCCTATGAGCGAATGAACCGTCCTGCCATTGGTCATGTCGCCTGACAGCATGACCTTCAGGCCGCCGACCTTCCCCCACTTCTGCCTTATGGTATGCAAGTCAAGCAGCGCCTGCGTGGGGTGCTCACCCGAGCCGCTTCCAGCATTGATGACGGGCACCCGTGAGTACTCGCGAGCAACTTCCGGCCAGTTCGGGTCGGGGTGCCGCATCACGATGGCGTCTGAATACTGGCCCAGGGTGCGAATCGTGTCTTTTATGCTCTCTCCCTTCCTCAAGGAAGAGGAGGTGGAAGCGTCTGCGGCGGTCACGACCCGGCCGCCGAGCCAGTGCATGGCCCTCTCGAAGCTGAACCTAGTCCTCGTGGACGGCTCTGCGAAGAAGCAGCTGATGCACTTGTTGTTCATGGAGCGGCAGTACTGCCATCCGGACTCTATGCTCTTTGTCCAATCGAGAACCGTCTCTATTTGGTCCATCGAGAGGTCGTCTATGGAGAGGAAGTGGCGCATGCGGTAGTTCCTGATAAGGTGTCAGTACTGATTTTGCCTCCGGCGCGTCAGTACTGCAAGAACATTTTCACGACCGTCTCGATGATTTCGTCCTCGTCCGTCTGCACGGAGAAGCGCTCGTCCCACTCGGGGGTCTGTATGTGGTAAAGGTGCTGGCCCATCGGGCTGTCGATGTCGTAGCCCATGCAGCGAAGGAATCCGGATTCGGACTCGAAAAATATGTCTATGTCGAACTGCTCAGCCCTGCCCGTCTTGCCGTTATAGGGGGCTCCCGTCCCTTGCCCCCTGAAGTTGTAGGTGAGCTTGTAATGGTTCTCGTTCTGCCTCCAGAGCGCGACAGGGAACATGATGTAGCTGGGATGCTGCTTCTTGGTGGTGTGCCAGAGCTTGTTGGCAAGGCGCTCGAGGTCTTCGTAACCCTCGGAGGCGGAGTCCAGCCCTGCAGATGATATCTCCTTAATTTTGTCGAAAACAATTTCAGCTATGTGGCGCTCGCTTCCTTCGTGCTTGAGGTCGCGAATGGGGTGGACGGCCTTGCAGAGCCATCGCGCAGTCCCTTCCAGATCCATCGCAAGCCTTCTGGTCACCAGCTTTATTGAGCCTAGCGGGGTGATGGTGGTCTTGATCGCCCCCACCATGCTGCCCCACTGGACAGTGTCCTCCCATATCTGCCTGACGTCCACGTTGCCCAGAGGCGGCATGGAAACTAATTCGCTGATTATGAGGTTCGGATCTACGGGCTCGAAAAGTCTGTCGCCCGGCATAGTCTCCGTGCCGCCAAGTATCTGCGAGTCCTCGTCGCCGAAGCCATACTTGGCCATCTCCATCCAGTGCGTGAAAGACAATCTGTTCATACTTCTGTATATAGCTTAGGCGCCTTAAAACCAAGGGTATAAATGATTTCTTTTGATATTTGGATGGAGTACCGTGAAAAGGACTTCACCTTCTACAAGAACCTCATCCTTAACAGGCTGAACCTAGACAGGTCGGAGGGCATGTCCAGCGCTCTCTCGACATTCCAGAAGGGAAACTTGGAGAGTCTTCTGCAAGGGCTGGGGGAGTTCAGGAAGCTGCCGGACGTTGTGCAGAAGGCAGCCTTGGGCAGGGTGGCATCTGGCGACGGAACAGTGGGCGACCTGATCAGAACGCTTGCCAGCGACCCGGGAGACATCACTTCGGGAGGTGACTGATGAGCCGTGAGGCCATGAGGAAATATTACGTCCAAAGGCAGAACGCCTTGCGAGCCAAGGATGCGGAGGGCTCGACGACGCCCAAGAGCACTGCCATACCGAACTGTCCTCTGCCTAGGACCCTGAGCAACTCCTGCCTATACCCGGCAGCGACGTATGAGTGCGACCCCGCCACGTTGAGGCCATGCTCTCCGGAGTTGGTGAACGGGGCTCTTGTCTCTTACTCCGTCAACTACGAGAGGTTGTGGCGAAGGGGGGAGGAAATTGCGAAGAGCATCCAACCCGGTACGCCTTACAAGTCCTTCGTGAAGAACCAGTTCAACGGATCCTTCAAGTAATCGGGAAAACAGATGGCTAATTGCAACCAATCCGGAACGCCGAGGACAGAGGAAGAGCTGTTGTGTCTCTTTGCGGACAACAACCAAGGCTCCATCTCCGCCCAAGACCTTCGCGACTTTGTCGTGTCGGCGAGGATAGGTCAGGTTTATCCCGGGCCAACTGGCGCGCAGGGCTCCCCCGGGGACTCAGGCGCACAAGGGTTGCAAGGCAGATCCGGAGTGAGCGGGCCGCAAGGCTCGCAGGGGCAGACGGGCGCGCAGGGTTCGCAGGGGCCTTCCGGCGGACCCCAGGGTTTTCAGGGACAACAAGGCTACCAAGGTTCGACTGGAGCCACCGGAGTGCAGGGCGGAACGGGCCAGCAGGGCTTTCAGGGGCAGCAGGGCGCAACTGGAGGACAAGGTCCCCAAGGCTCCACGGGCTCCCAAGGTTCGCAGGGCTCTGCTGGCACAGGAGCTCAAGGGGCGTCTGGAGCAACGGGAGCTCAAGGCCAGGATGGGTCGCAAGGCTTCCAAGGTGGGCTAGGCCTGCAGGGCTATCAAGGGGCAAGGGGATTCCAAGGCCACCAAGGGCTCTTCGGGCCGCAAGGCTACCAAGGCATTCTTGGGCTGCAGGGGCTGACTGGCAACCAAGGCGCAAGCGGCGCATCAGGAGCCCAAGGACTGCAAGGGCAACAGGGCAACCAAGGTGCGCAAGGCTCTGCCGGAGCAAGCGGCGCGCAGGGTTCGATGGGAGAGCAAGGCAACCAAGGAACATCTGGTCTGCAAGGCAACCAAGGACGTCAAGGCAGCGCCGGTTCAGCGGGGGCGCAAGGATCACAAGGAAACCAAGGGAACCAAGGAAGACAAGGCAATCAAGGAGCAACGGGATCAAGTGGCGCCCAAGGCACCCAAGGAAACCAAGGCAACCAAGGACGTCAAGGAAGCCAGGGCCTACAAGGAGCATTGGGCTCTCAAGGTTTTCAGGGGAACCAAGGAAACCAAGGACGTCAGGGAAACCAAGGAGCCACCGGCGCTCAGGGATCTGCTGGGGCTCAAGGGTTCCAAGGGAACCAAGGCAATCAGGGCTTGCAAGGTTCTACTGGTCTGCAGGGGGCCAGCGGAGCGCAGGGTCCTCAAGGCAACCAAGGCAACCAAGGCAGACAGGGTCAAACTGGACCTGCAGGATCACAAGGTCAGCAAGGAGAGCAGGGAAACCAAGGCAACCAAGGACGTCAAGGCAACCAAGGATTCCAAGGGGCGACCGGAGCGCAGGGGCCACAAGGAAACCAAGGGAATCAAGGACGCCAAGGCAACCAAGGTTTCCAAGGGGCCACAGGAGCGCAGGGGCGACAAGGAAACCAAGGCAACCAAGGACGTCAAGGGAATCAAGGCTTCCAAGGAGCAACTGGAGCTCAAGGCGAGCAAGGCAACCAAGGAAACCAAGGAAACCAAGGACGCCAAGGCAACCAAGGTTTCCAAGGAGCAACAGGAGCTCAAGGAGAGCAAGGCAACCAAGGGAACCAAGGACGCCAAGGCAACCAAGGATTTCAAGGGGCGACCGGAGCTCAAGGGCCGCAAGGAAACCAAGGCAACCAAGGACGTCAAGGAAACCAAGGATTCCAAGGGGCTACTGGAGCTCAAGGGCCGCAAGGAAACCAAGGCAACCAAGGACGTCAAGGAAACCAAGGATTTCAAGGCGCTACTGGAGCGCAAGGAATACAAGGGAACCAAGGAAATCAGGGAAACCAAGGAAGACAAGGATTTCAAGGTGCTACTGGATCGCAAGGAGAGCAAGGAAACCAAGGAAATCAAGGACGGCAAGGAAACCAAGGATTCCAAGGGGCAACTGGAACTCAAGGATTTCAAGGAAACCAAGGCAATCAAGGAAACCAAGGCCTGCAAGGGAACCAAGGCTCGACGGGTCACCAAGGCTTTCAAGGAAACCAAGGAGCTACAGGAGAGCAAGGATTCCAGGGAAATCAAGGAAATCAAGGATCAACAGGATTCCAAGGGAACCAAGGAAACCAAGGACTTCAAGGGAACCAGGGCAACCAAGGCCTTCAAGGGAACCAAGGGAACCAAGGCCTACAAGGCAACCAGGGAAACCAAGGAAACCAAGGGTTACAGGGAAATCAAGGACACCAAGGTTTTCAGGGAGATACCGGGCTACAAGGAAATCAAGGAAACCAAGGCTTTCAAGGATACCAAGGTGCTGGCTTCCAAGGAAACCAAGGGAACCAAGGCCATCAAGGAAACCAAGGCGAGCAGGGGTATCAGGGCGCTGGCTTCCAAGGAAACCAGGGGAACCAAGGAAGTCAGGGCAACCAAGGCGAACAGGGGTATCAGGGTGCTGGCTTCCAAGGAAACCAAGGGAACCAAGGCCATCAAGGAAACCAAGGTGAGCAGGGGTATCAGGGCGCTGGCTTCCAAGGAAACCAGGGTAACCAAGGACGTCAGGGAAACCAAGGGACAAGGGGATTTCAAGGTTTTGCAGGTCAGGTTGGCAATCAAGGAAATCAAGGATACCAAGGAAATCAAGGCTTCCAGGGGGCTACTGGAAGCGGAGCTCAAGGTAGCCAAGGCGCAACTGGCGCCCAAGGCGCTCAAGGCTCAACGGGAGTTCAAGGCACACAAGGTCAGATAGGGGCCACGGGGGCGCAAGGTGACGCTGGCTCGCAAGGATTTCAAGGCGAGCAAGGCTACCAAGGATTCCAAGGCGACTTCGGAGCCCAAGGCTCTCAAGGAAACCAAGGCGAGCAAGGCTACCAAGGATTCCAAGGTGATTTCGGCGCGCAAGGCGCTCAAGGCAATCAAGGATACCAAGGCAGACAAGGGCTTCAAGGCACGACTGGAGCACAAGGAGCGCAAGGTAGCGAGGGCGCACAAGGCGACATAGGATCGCAAGGCTACCAGGGTGAGCAAGGCTACCAAGGCGACTTCGGAGCCCAAGGCTCTCAAGGAAACCAAGGCTCTCAAGGAAACCAAGGCGAGCAGGGCTACCAAGGATTCCAAGGTGATTTCGGGGCGCAAGGTTCTCAAGGAAACCAAGGCTATCAGGGAAGGCAAGGTCTTCAGGGCACGACTGGAGCGCAAGGTGGACAAGGCAGTGAGGGCGCACAAGGCGACATAGGATCGCAAGGCTACCAGGGTGAGCAAGGCTACCAAGGCTACCAAGGCGACTTCGGCGCACAAGGCTCTCAAGGAAACCAAGGATACCAAGGCGACTTTGGCGCGCAAGGCGCTCAAGGAAACCAAGGATACCAAGGCAGGCAAGGGCTTCAGGGTACGACTGGAGCACAAGGCAATCAGGGCGCTCAAGGCAATCAAGGCTTCCAAGGCAATCAAGGATCTCAAGGCAATCAGGGTTCGCAAGGTAACCAGGGCGACAGCGGTGCTGGGGGTGTGCCTTATGAGTTCTCCACGGGGAATGTGCCTTCCGACCCCGGCAATGGCAAGTTCAAGTACAACAGTAGCACATTAAGTCTTGTTAGCGCGATATACATCGACAATCTTGATCTAAATGGCAACTCCATGACTGGCTGGTACGACAGCATGTCATCCGATGGTTACCTTTATATTTTCGGATCGCAGGAGAGTCCTGCTGGCGACGTCAATGTCTTTCAGCTGACCGGCACTCCGACTGCCCAAACTGGCTACTATTCAATACCTGTCATTTATGTCAGCGGCGATTCTCTACCCACGACGCTCAAAACTTATTTCATGCTTTACTCTCCAGCAGGCCCAGCCGGAGCCCAAGGCAATCAAGGTTATCAAGGCAACCAAGGCGATCTCGGAGCAACCGGAGCGCAAGGCAGCATCGGTTCAACTGGTGCTCAAGGCAACCAAGGAAACGCAGGCTCTACTGGTGCTCAAGGTTCGGCAGGAGCACAGGGTTCTGCAGGAGCACAAGGTAGTGCTGGCTCGACTGGCGCTCAAGGTTCGGCAGGAGCGCAGGGCTCTGCGGGAGCACAAGGTAGCGCTGGCTCGACTGGCGCTCAAGGTTCGGCAGGAGCGCAGGGCTCTGCGGGAGCACAAGGTAGCGCTGGCTCAACTGGTGCTCAAGGCAACCAAGGCAACGCCGGTTCGACTGGCGCTCAAGGCAACCAAGGCAACGCTGGTTCGACTGGCGCTCAGGGTTCGGCAGGAGCGCAGGGGTCTGCTGGTTCAAATGGCGCTCAAGGATCGCAAGGAAACCAAGGCCGACAAGGCGCCACAGGAGCACAAGGAAATCAAGGTTTTGAAGGCGCGACTGGGGCACAGGGTAGCCAAGGTTTTCAAGGCAATCAAGGAAACCAAGGAGACAGTGGCGCAGGCGGTGTTCCTTATGAGTTCTCGACTGGAAATGTTCCCTCAGACCCTGGTAACGGCAAGTTTAAGTACAACAGCAGTACTTTGAGTCTGGTTAGCGCAATTTATATCGACAACCTTGATTTAAATGGCAATACCATGACGGGTTGGTACGACAGCATGTTGGCTGACGGCTACCTGTACATTTTTGGTTCACAGGAAAGTCCAGCTGGGGACGTAAACGTATTCCAACTGACTGGCGCGCCAACAGCCCAAACTGGCTACTACTCAATACCTGTCAGCTACGTTAGTGGGAACTCTCTACCCACGACCCTAAAGACATATTTTATGCTTTATTCTCCAGCAGGTCCTGCTGGAGCTCAAGGAAATCAGGGCTTTCAAGGAAACCAAGGAGGTCTCGGAGCTACTGGTGCACAAGGGAACACGGGACCAACTGGGGCCCAAGGCAATCAGGGCAATATTGGCTCTACGGGCGCGCAAGGCTCTGCTGGTGCTCAAGGTTCACAGGGAAACCAAGGACGACAGGGTAGCACTGGCCCCACGGGAGCCCAAGGCAGCGCTGGCCCGACAGGAGCACAAGGCAGCATAGGTGCCACGGGCGCGCAAGGCAACCAAGGAAGTGCTGGGTCCACCGGAGCTCAAGGGTCCGCAGGAGCCCAAGGAAGCGCAGGCGCGCAGGGGTCTGCTGGCTCGACAGGAGCTCAAGGCTCTGCCGGTTCTCAAGGCTCTGCTGGCGCTCAGGGCGCACAGGGAAACCAAGGCAACCAAGGTCGACAGGGTGGCACTGGCCCCACGGGAGCGCAAGGCAGCACTGGCCCCACGGGAGCGCAAGGCAGCATAGGCGCAACAGGCGCGCAAGGCAACCAAGGAAGCGCTGGGTCTACCGGAGCCCAAGGAAGCGCAGGCGCGCAGGGATCAGCTGGTTCAAACGGAGCGCAAGGCTCTGCTGGCGCTCAAGGCGCACAGGGAAACCAAGGCAATCAAGGTCGACAAGGGGGTACTGGCCCCACGGGAGCCCAAGGCAGCACTGGCCCTACGGGAGCTCAAGGCAGCATAGGCGCCA